>Ga0209976_10001410_pt1 | contig 14210 bp, 11 predicted proteins | sample SumtaG_FD_182806 | JGI IMG/M metagenome (GOLD analysis project Ga0209976, IMG submission 182806) | Deep subsurface microbial communities from Indian Ocean to uncover new lineages of life (NeLLi) - Sumatra_00157 metaG (SPAdes) (version 2) | ecosystem: Environmental > Aquatic > Marine > Oceanic >...
AAACCTGTCCAAATGTATTACCCGCCATTTAGTCCTCCATTTCTCCATAACCCGGACAAGCCGGAACCAAAAAAGAAAAAATTTACCACGAAAGCACGAAAGTACGAAGACACGAAAGTCTAAATGCTATCTTATTTCGTGCTTTCGATCTTTCGTGTTTTCGTGATTATCTCTTAAAATTCTTTGCCAGAAAAAACACGAATTTCATGGATAAGGAACCAATTTCCGGATAATTTCATCAACTATATTCTCAATGCTCTTTGCTGTCGTATCCACAGAGAAATCCATGGCTCCTTGATAAATAGGCCTCCTGAACTCCAAAACCTCTTCTATCTCTTCATACGGGTCTTTATCAGTCAGGCTTGGTCTCTGCTGTTCGGTCTTCTTGTCAAAACGCATTCGTTCGACAATAGTCTGAATTTGGGCTTCAAGCAATACAACGACCCCGTTTTTTTTCAGGTTTTCAACGTTTTCAGCGTCTAATACCGCTCCGCCGCCCGCGGCAATCACGCAATCCTGAAAGGACGACACCTCGCGGATCGCATCCTTTTCCCTTTCCCGAAAAAAGACCCAGCCTTCCTTTGCTACCAAATCGCTGATCGGCATCTTGACTTTTTCTTCGATGTAGTCATCCGTGTCGCAAAAATCCTTTCCAAGCCTTTTGGAAAGGGCCATTCCCACGACAGTCTTGCCCGCACCCCTGTATCCGATTAGGACGATGTTCATAGTGATTCCAGTTTTTCCCAAAAATCGGGAAACGATTTTTTAACGCAATCCGGATCTTTAATGGAAATACCGTCTATTGCCAGCCCTGCTACGGCAAAACTCATGGCGATCCGGTGGTCGCTGTAGCAGTCTATGTCGGCCCCGCGGGTTGCAATCCCCTGAACGATCATTGCGTCTTCCTTTTCTTCAACCTTTGCGCCGATCTTTATGAGTTCTTTGGTCAGGGCGGCAACCCTGTCAGATTCCTTCACCCGCAGATGTGAAATGTTCTTTAATGCTGTTTTGCCTTTTCTAAAGGCAGCGACCACGGCGAGCGCCGGAACCATGTCCGGCGCGTCATTCAAGTCAAAAGCAAGATCCTCGTGGTTGGATAACGGCCCGGTTATCCCAACCCCGCCTCCGGATGTAGAGACCTTGCACCCCATCGTCTCCAGGATCTCCATGAAACGCAGATCTCCCTGAAGAGAGTCCGGGTTGACATTCGATATCTTTATGCTCCGGCCGATTATCGCGGCAACGGCCATAAAATAGGTGGCGCTTGAGACATCCCCCTCTATCACGTATTCTCTTGGCTGATAGGCTTGCGGGGCCTTAATACGGAAAACTCTTTCTTCAAGGACCGATACCTTTACGCCGAAGCGCTCCATCACGTCTAAGGTCAGCCTTATATACGGCCAGGACGGCACGGCGCCGCGAATCTCGATCTCAATATCTTTTTCAGCATACGGGGCGGCCAAAAGGAGCGATGATACATACTGGCTGCTGAGTCCCGTACTCAGGGATGTCTTGCCGCCCGCAAGCCCGCTTGCGCGGACCTCCACAGGGGGACACCCATTTCCTTCAACACACCAAGCATTAACCCCAATCCGGTTTAGCGCGTCAACAAGAGGTTGAATCGGCCTTTGGCGCATGCGGCTGTTGCCGTCAAGCACAAAAATGCCGTGTCCCAAAGAGACCGTACCAATGAGAAAGCGGAGCCCGGTTCCGTTGTTTCCAAGATAAAGGGCCGAAGAAGGTGTTACCAGGTTGCCGCCGGTCCCCTCCACCACAAGATCGTTGCGCTCCTTGGCAATGCTTGCGCCCAGCGAGCAAAGGGCCTTAATCAAGTGCTCGGTATCTTCCGAGATTAACGCGTCTTTTATGATGGATTTACCGCCGGCAAGCGCGGAAGTGATCAATGCCCTTTGGGTATAGCTCTTTGAACCCGGGACACGGACCGTGGCATCAACTCCCTTTATAGGCTTGATCCGCTTCATCCCGTCCCGAGCTTCTCTAAGACAAGATCTCTCATTAGCCCAACCGGAGGCTCTTTCCCCGTCCATATCCTAAACTGCTCGGCACCCTGAAAAACAAACATGTCAATGCCGTTCTTAGTCATGCATCCTGCGGCTTCCGCCTCTGTCAAAAGCCTGGTCTTAAACGGGTTGTATATAATATCCACCACAGCCTTGTAACGGCTCAACACCCCTTTTGGCATTGGCATCTCCGCCACATCAGGGTACATTCCAACAGGTGTGGTATTGATCAAACAGTCTCCACTTATGTCCTTGATCTCGCCAAGGGGTACAAAAGGCAAGCCAAATGCCTCGGCCAGAGCGAGCCCGTTGTCTCTTGTCCTGTTGACAAGTGTGACCTTTCCCCCTTCACGGGTAATGCCGAAAACCACAGCCCTTGCCGCACCACCAGCGCCGACCACCACAAAATGATTCCCCTTGACCGGGAGTAATCCTTCTATGCACCTTACGGCCCCTGTCCAGTCCGTGTTTATGCCGCGAATCGAGTCGTCCTCAAGGACAAGGGTATTTACAGCCCCGACCTCTTTGGCCGTGACATCTATCTCATCTATTAACCCGATGATCTTTGTCTTAAACGGATGGGTAATGCTTGCTCCTTGTATTTTCAATACCCTCATGCCGGCCACGGCGCCCTGCAGATCTTTCACCTCAAACGGCAGGTAGATCGCGTCCATGCCAAAAAGTCTGAATGCGGCATTGTGGATAAGAGGGCTCATGCTGTGAGCCACCGGGTTTCCGAAAATACCGTAAACCGAGGTGTTCCCGCTCGGTGTGCTTGTATCAACGGCGGCAATTGATTTCGCCTGGGCCTCAGTGTCATCGCCGACCATAGCGGACTGTAGCTTTCTCGAAACCGAGATAATCTCGGAAAATATTCTGTTGATCTCCGAAGTTTTCAGCGGCCCCTTGTTGTGTTGTGCCAGATATCCGTATATCGACTCCTCACGGTCACGGTCATAGATACCCAGGCCGTCTTTGGCCTTGAGTTTGCCGATCCGGCGAGAGACCCCTGCCCGCTCGTTCAAAAGTTTCAGGAGAGCCGTATCAAGATCTTCAATCTTGCGCCTCAGCGTGTCTAAAGAATCTTTACTCATTGAAGTTCCTCAATGACCTCCGCTATAACACCTGAAGGAACATCAGGCGTTACAAAAGGAGTACCTATTTTCCTCACCAGCACAAAGTGCAGCCGTCCCCCAACGGTCTTTTTGTCGGTTGCCATGAAGTCCATGATTTCTGCCGTCTCCATGCCTGTTGGAATCTTCGCGGGCAAGTGATATTCTTTAATCAAATCGACTATTCTTGTGTAAGAGGTCCCATCCAGATAATCGAGCCTATGCGAAATCTTCGCGGCACCCACCATCCCTATGGAGACACCCTCTCCATGAGACAGGGTATAGCCTGACGCGGCCTCCAGTGCGTGCCCCAGGGTATGGCCGAAATTAAGGACGCGCCTCAACCCGAGTTCTTTTTCATCCATCTCTACAATATCTGCTTTTATCTTACAAGAGCGCCCAACCAAATTTTCCATCAGAGAAGGATTGCGGTCCTTGATCCCTTTACTCTCACTTTCCAATAATTCGAAAAAATTGTGGTCACCTATGATCCCGTATTTGATTATCTCCGCCATCCCATTTGCAAAATCCTTGTCCGAAAGCGTCTTTAGGAACGACAGGTCTATATAAACAGCCTTTGGCTGATAGAATGTCCCCAGGAGATTCTTTCCCTCCGGAACATCCACCCCGGTCTTGCCGCCCACGCTGCTGTCCACCTGAGCAAGTAGCGTTGTGGGAATCTGGACATACGGGATCGACCTCATGTATATTGATGCGATAAAGCCGGCCACATCACCAACCACGCCGCCGCCTAAGGCAATAAGGAGCGATTTGCGGCTGGCCTTCAGCCTTACGAGCTGCCTTACCACATCAAGCACAATATTGAGCGATTTTGATGACTCACCGGCAGGTATTTCAATAAGGTCAACAGGCAGGGCAGCCTCTGCCAGCTTTTCTCTCATCATCTCCCCGTATAGGGGGTTGACGTTTGAGTCTGTAACGATCACATACCGATCCGCGTGATTCCTGATCTTGATAATCGATCCCACACGGTCCATGATATCCTGGCCGATGAGAATCTCATAAGAGTCTTTGTGAGACTTTTCCAGATTTACTTTAATGCGCTCCATGCTCTTGTGCATACCCCTTTCTGACGATCTTTGCAATCGATTCGATTTCGTCAATGAGCTTGTAGAATTTTTCAGGCTTAAGGGATTGAGCCCCATCACAAAGTGCATGCTCCGGATCTGGATGAACTTCTATCAGCAGGCCGTCGGCCCCAACCGCGACAGCCGCCTTGGCCAGAGGGAGCACGAACTTCCACTGGCCGATAGCGTGGCTGGGATCAACAATGACCGGCAAGTGGGTTTTATCCTTGAGCACAGGCACCGCGCTGATATCAAGGGTGTTTCGCATGGCGGTTTCAAAGGTGCGAATACCACGTTCGCAGAGCATGACTTGATCGTTGCCGGACGCCAATATGTACTCCGCGGACATGAGCAGCTCTTCAATGGTGGTCATCATGCCCCTTTTTAAAAGAACCGGTTTTTTTGCAAGACCGACCTTTTTCAACAGGACAAAATTCTGGACGTTTCTGGCGCCCACTTGAAGCACGTCCGCATAACTTTCAACAAGATCTACATCCGAGGCACTCATGACCTCGGTAACTATGGGAAGCCCCGTCTTTTCCCGGGCACGTGCCAAGATCTTCAAGCCTTCTTCTCCCAACCCCTGAAAACTATACGGAGATGTCCTTGGCTTAAAGGCCCCCCCTCTCAGCATAGAAGCCCCGGCCTTCTTTACAACAAGGGCGGCCTCCATGAGCTGCTCTTCGCTTTCCACGGCGCAGGGACCTGCCATGACCACGCACTTTGGCCCGCCTATCTCCACGTCACCTACCTTAATCACGGTGTTCCCCTCTTTGGTCTCCCGGCTTGCAAGCTTGTAAGGGGCCAAGATCGGCACGACCTTTTCAACCCCCGGCATGGTTTCTACGTGTTTCAAAGCCACTTTCCCTCTCTCATCCCCAACAGCTCCGATAATAGTCCTTTCTGTCCCTTTTGACACATGCGCCTTGTACCCTGCCGATTCTATCCGTTCGATCACGTTATCAAGCTCTTGTTGATCGGCCTTCCTCTTCATGACAATGATCATGGGTCAACCTCCTTATCCTGACCTGAATTTTGGAATTTACTAATGAAAATGTTTTGTATCCGACATTCGTTTGTGATCATGATGTCTTTTCTTTCGTTCCAAGTCTCCCGGGCTGGTGTTTTTAGGCGCCCTCCCGCCGGTCACTCCAGAAAAGACATCATGACCCCAGTGTATAATGTCGGGTAGTTAATGTACTTTTTAGTAATCCGTCATAGGCGGAGAACAAGATGTCCGAGACAGTAAAATAAAAAGGCCGCGTGAGATCTGCCTTCGCGGCCTGTTAGCAAAAAACAAAAAAGCCGCAGAACAGGTTATCCGGCCTGCCCGCGGCTTGGAGTTATTATTGTCTATTCTTTGCTAAAAAATCTTCCTGTCAAGCTGTGGGCAGACCCGTCCAAAATACCAATAATAATAGTAGTAAAAAAACAGCCCGGTCTCCGTATGTCTGCCATTCTCCATGTTTTTTCTCCATGCCACAGCGTAGGCTGTATTAAATGTCACGTTTTACCAGTGGTGTCAAGCAAAAAAGGTTAATCTGCCACGACTTTTTGGAATTGACTATACAGTCCTTTTCTTATAATCTCGCATTCGCAATAGGATAATCAAATGAATCCTCAAACTCTTGTTAAATCCATTTTGGACGAAAACCGGAAGCTCCTGGCAATGGTCTCAAAGGAGGAGGTTGATCATCTAATCGAAGGCCTGGACAAGGCAGACAGGATCTTTTGTGCCGCCCAAGGTAGATCAGGATATATCCTGCGTTCTTTTTGCATGCGGCTAATGCAACTCGGATATCCGGCCTTCTTTGTTGGTGAAACCATAACCCCCAGGATCGGCAAAAGGGACATGCTCATTGTGCTTTCCGGTTCCGGACAAACCATTTTAACACAAGAATGGGTCAGGGTAGCCCAGCAGCAGGGGGCAACGACTTTTGGCGTAATAGGGGTCGAGGATTCCTCAATCGGGGGAATCCTCGATTACAGTCTCTCCCTTGCAGCAGGGTTAAAGGCGGAATTTTCCAATGGGTCTCACTTCATCCAGCCACATGGGTCTTTGTTTGAGCAGGCGGCCTTTGTCTTACTTGAATCAATCGTACTGGCATTGTACCAGAGGCAGGGAAGTGATCCTCAAACAATACTGGACCGACACGCAAATTTAGGGTAGCCTTTTGTTGGTAACCTTGTAATCACTGTAATAAAATCTAAAAAATCTTGGAACTCCTGTAAATAATGAAACCTGTTCTACAATTAGCACTCGATTTTGTTGACCTAAAACGAGCCATAAAGAGTGCACAGGCCGGGGTAGCCGGCGGTGCGGATTGGCTTGAGGTCGGCACCCCTCTGATCAAGAGTGAGGGGCTCCAGGCTGTTCGGGAACTAAGGAGCTTGTTTCCACACATGACCCTTGTTGCTGACATGAAGATTATGGATGCGGGCCGTATCGAGGTTGAGACCGCAGCCAAGGCTGGGGCCGATATAGTGGATGTACTTGGTGCTGCAAGCGATGCCACGATTCGCGAGTGCGTACAGGCCGGGAAAAACTACGGGGCGAAGATCGTAGTGGACCTGATCGCTGTCAAGGACCCTGTATCTCGGGCCAAACAGGTTGAAGAATATGGGGTGGATTGTATCACGGTACATTGTTCCATAGATGAACAAATGGAGGGAAAAGATCCCTTTAAAACACTGCGTAGAGTGTCGGAGGCTGTCTCCCTGCCCGTGGGGGTGGCCGGGGGGATTAACTCTGAAACAGCGTTACACGCACTCGAAGCAGGGGCATCCATCGTTATTGTGGGCGGAGCAATTACCAAAGCGGTTGACCCCACGGAGGCGGCCCATGACATCAAGAAGGCCATGGAGGAAAGGATCGCCATCCCTACCAAGCTCTTTAAAAGAGGCTCTGAGACAGAGATTCGAGACGTCCTTGAACGGGTTTCCGCGGCAAACCTGTCAGATGCCCTGCACAGGGGGGGTGTTTTGGAGGGGATACGCCCTTTGTTTCAAGGGATTAGGATGGCAGGCCGTGCAATAACAGTCAGGACCTATCCGGGCGACTGGGCCAAGCCTGTTGAAGCGATTGATATTGCTGAAAAGGGGGATGTGATCGTGGTTGATGCAGGCGGGGCCGGACCGGCTATCTGGGGAGAACTATCCACACATTCTGCCCTGCAGAAAGGGGTGGCAGGGGTAGTCATAGACGGAGCCGTCCGCGATACCTACGATATTGCCAAAATGAGATTCCCCGCCTTTACGAGATTGATCATGCCCAACGCCGGCGAGCCAAAGGGTTTTGGAGAGATAGGTGTCCCAATAACGGTGGGCAACAGGAAGGTAGAAAATGGTGACTGGATTCTGGGGGACGATGACGGAGTCGTGGTACTGCCAAGGTCAATGGCTATTGAATATGCCAACCGCAGCATGGACGTGTTAGAAAGAGAGAACCGAATCCGTGAAGAAATCAAGGAGGGGAGCACCCTCAGTAAGGTAACAGAACTTCTACGCTGGGAGAAAAAATAAATAGACCAATGGAAAGAAGAAGCGAACAGAGATACAAGCTTAATGCTGAAGCTGAAGTAACGTATGGTAATAACACCATTAATGCCAAAGCTCTTGAAATTAGCAAACATGGGATTAAAATAGAATCTGCTGAGCCCATTGAACCGGGGACTAAAGTCGAGACTGTGCTCTTTCTCAAAGAACCAGAAAGAATCTCCGGGGAAGTCAAGTGGGTGATTGCCGAACCCGGGCAAGAAAAGGTAATCTACAAAATAGGTATAGGATTTATAGCGGATAGCATATAATTGTAAGACTTGGGTTCTTCGACAAAGCCACCTCTTAGAGAAAGCGACGTTCATACAAGCTTATACTATAAAGATATCTCGTCCTTTTTTTTTCGTCTAAGCCTATGGGCTTTTTCCCTGGCAGTCCTGACCACTCCCAAGACCAAGAAATAACCCGCCACGCCCACGATTATGCCGGTGACGGTGCCACCCACCACTAGGGAGAGGAATACGCTCTTGCCGGAATACCACCACGTTTCCCACGAAGGGTTTGAAAAGAACGAGGTCTTTAGTGGATAACCGAGCAGCTTTGCCCCTGCCATATAATTGAATCCATAAATAAAAGGTGCGGTGACTGGATTAGTGAGCCACACGGTTGCGGCAGCTGTTACCTTGCTGATCTTGAAGAAGGCTGCAATCGGGACAGCTATGATGGTTTGGATGCCCATAGTCGGACTCATCGCCACAAAGAAGCCTGTCGCGGCCCCCCAAGCGATCTGCTCGGGACTCCCGTGAAGGCGGATGAAGCGATCATAAAAATATCGAGCAAACCTCCTGATGCGGCCACCGGCAGGGTTTGTAACTTCCGACATCTGTTTAATAGGATAGTCTCCTTTCTCCTCAGGCATTTTGTCTAAGATTCTCTGCATCTTTGCCGGCTCTAACGAGGGCTCGCCCCCTGCCGGTCTGTCATGGGAATTATGGGGGGTGGGCAGCATGAATCATTTCCCTATCCAAGTTCCGTCCGAAAAACAAGGAAAATAGTCTTCTGCTATCAATATATTTATATTTATAAGCGTTCAGTACTCAACAGGCCTTGCCCAAACAGCCGTGCGCCCGATATAAGGATAACCGTCAAGAAGGTATCTTTTTGAGGCCAGGTCAAATCTCATGGAAAATAGATCCCTCTTGACATCTGAAAACATACCTGCATTATTTAATAAGTGAAAAGAAGTTTTTGAAGGCCCTTGAAGAAAGAAGCATATTCTGGAGGATACCGCTGAAAGGAGGACTCGGAAATGATTTGTGCGACTGATAAAGACGTTTTGAAGATTGTTAAAGATAAGAAAGTCAGCTTCATTCAGTTCTGGTTTACCGATGTCTTGGGCATGTTAAAAAGTTTTGCCGTCATGCCCTCTGAGCTGGAGGAAGGATTAACAGAAGGAATGGGTTTTGACGGCTCTTCCATTGAAGGGTTTGCCAGGATAGAAGAAAGCGACATGATCGCCAAGCCCGATCCCGCCACCTTTCAGTTTTTGCCGTGGAGACACGGAGATAGGCCCGTGGCCAGGATGTTTTGTGATATTCTCCAGCCTGACGGCACTCCTTACGAGGGCGACCCTCGTTATGTCTTAAAGCGGGTTCTGAAAAAGGCTGCGGACAAGGGCTATACCTTTTATGTGGGGCCGGAACTTGAGTATTTCTACTTTGAGAGTAATGAGGCGCCCAAGATCATTGATAAGGGTGGGTATTTTGATACCCGGCCTTTGGATATGGGCGGCGACTTGAGAAGGGAGACCATTTTTGCCCTTCAGGACATGGGGATTCAGGTTGAATACAGCCACCACGAGGTCGCTCCGAGCCAGCATGAGATTGACATGCGTTATGATGAAGGGTTGAAAATGGCCGATACCACCATGACCCTCAGGATTGTGGTCAAGGAGATCGCCCGGCAGCATGGACTTTACGCCACATTCATGCCCAAGCCGATCTTTGGTAAAAACGGCAGCGGCATGCACACCCATCAGTCACTCTTCAAGGGGGAAGGGAATGCATTTTTTGACGTCAGGGATCATTACCACCTGTCTGGTATTGGTAAGGCTTACATAGCAGGGATCTTGCGGCATGCCCGCGAGATGTCGGCGATCACCAATCAGTGGGTCAACTCCTACAAACGGCTGGTGCCTGGTTACGAGGCACCGGTCTATGTCTCGTGGGCGAGGCGCAACCGTTCGGCCATGGTTCGTGTGCCCATGTACAAACCAGGCAAGGAAAAGGCCACGCGCATTGAGTTCCGCTCGCCTGATCCAACCTGCAATCCGTATCTGGCCTTTGCCGTGATGCTGGCAGCCGGGCTGAAAGGGATTGAGGAAAATTATCCGCTGCCCGACCCTGTGGAGGAGGACATCTACGAGATGGATGCTGCGGCGCGAGAGCGTGCCGGCATTGATTCGCTGCCAGGCAACCTTTTTGAAGCAATCCAGGAGGTGGAAACGAGCACGCTGGTGCGCGAGACCCTTAGGGATCACATCTTTAACAAGTTCATCGAAAACAAAAAGATCGAGTGGGATTGCTACCGGACCCACGTGAGCCAGTATGAGATTGAAAAGTACCTTCCGATTATGTAGGAGGCATGAAGAAAATAAATCTTTCCATTGTAATATTGCTATGAAAATTGCCTTAGCTCAAATTAATCCTACCATCGGCGATTTTGAACACAACACCAACAAGATGATGAGGTTCATAGAGAAGGCAAAAGGCCTTTCATGTGACCTCATCATTTTCTCGGAATTGGTTATCTCCGGATATCCGCCACAAGATCTTCTGAAAAGGGGAGACTTTGTGGCCGCGAACCTGAATCATCTGCACAAAATGATCGACTCTACAAAGGGAATCGGGGTGATATGCGGCTTTGTCGACAAAAATACAAATCAGCAACTGTACAACTCGGCTCTCCTTTTTGAGAAAGGAGAGGTTCTCCATCAGGTCTACAAGAGGGTGCTTCCCGCTTGTGGAATCTTTGACGAGAGAAGGTATTTTGAACGAGATACAGAGTGGCCGTCTTTTTTCTATAAGGGCTGCAAAATAGGACTGACCATCTGTGAGGACATATGGGATGATAAAGGCTTCTTTTCAAGGAGGAATGACCCTGTCGACCAGGCAGGGCGTATGGTCAAAGAAGGGGCTGATCTAATCATAAATATCTCGGCCTCTCCTTACTATATCGGCAAGAAAGAACTGAAGCTAAGCGTCCTTGGTAATATTGCCAAAAAATACAAGGCCCCCCTCCTGCATGTCAATCAGGTTGGGGGTAACGACAGTTTACTTTTCGACGGCATGAGCATGGCCTTTGATTCAACAGGCCAGGTGGCAGCCCGGGCCCGCGACTTTGAAGAGGACATGGTTGTCTTTGACACAGAGACCCAAAAAGGAGAACTCCACCCCGTTACTGGCACAGATGCAGAATCCGTCCTAAAGGCGCTGATCATGGGTACCCGCGACTATGCTCACAAGTGTGGTTTCAAAAAAGCCTTGGTGGGAATCAGCGGGGGTATAGACTCGGCGCTCACGGCCTGCATTGCCGTAAAGGCCCTTGGCAAGGAAAACGTACTGGGGGTCTTTATGCCCTCACAGTACACATCTCAACAAAGCCGCAAGGATGCAAAAACCCTGTCCGGGAACCTTCAAATTGAGTTGATTCATATACCTATCGAACCTCTGTTCGATCAATTCCTGCAATCCATTTCCCCTGTCTGCGGAGAGACCTCGCACGGTCTGACGGAACAAAATATTCAGGCACGTGTCCGGACGACCCTGCTGATGGCCCTTTCGAACAAATTCGGCCATCTGGTGCTATCGACCGGAAACAAGTCCGAATCAACGGTTGGTTATTGTACATTATACGGTGACATGGCTGGAGGGCTGGCAGTAATCTCGGACGTTCCCAAGATGATGGTCTATGAACTCGCCCGCCTCATCGACAAGGATGGAGAGACCATTCCAGTAGAAATTCTTCAAAAGCCCCCTTCCGCAGAACTCAAGCCAAACCAGAAGGACCAGGATGACCTCCCGCCTTATGAGATCCTGGATAGTATATTAAGGGCATATATTGAAGAGAATAAAGACCCGGAGGAAATCACCGATATGGGCTTTGACCCATCAACAGTCAGAGACGTTATCCACCGCGTTGATCGCAATGAATACAAGCGACATCAGGCACCACCAGGGTTAAAGGTCACAACAAAGCCGTTCGGCTACGGAAGAAGATATCCGATTGCAAGGAAGTCCTGGGCATAAAACCCGAACTCCCTTCCTGCTTGCATCTCACAGGGCTCGATCTCAAAGGTCGTTCCACAGGGATCTGCCATCCCAGGCAGTTCTTTTTGTTGACCCGCCAAAACCAATCTGTTACGTAGGGCACGCCAAAATATTCGGCTAAAATCGATGGTTGTTGATGAAGGGTGACTTTGTATGCCAAAGCGTAACGATATTAAGAAAGTGATGATTATCAGCTCCGGGCCCATCGTTATAGGTCAGGCCTGTGAGTTCGATTATTCCGGCACCCAGGCCTGCAAGGCGCTTCGAAACCTGGGCTATGAGATTGTTCTGGTCAATTCCAATCCGGCAACCATTATGACCGATCCCGGCATGGCCGACGTGACGTACATTGAACCGCTGAACCTGGAAACCATGAAGGAAATAATTGAAAAAGAGAGACCGGATGCCCTGCTCCCCAACCTGGGCGGCCAGTCAGGACTGAACCTTTCCTCAGAGCTTGCCCGTACCGGTGTGCTTGAAGAATACGGCGTCAAGGTGATCGGTGTTGAGATCGATGCCATCAAGCGCGGCGAAGATCGGATCGCCTTTAAGGAGACCATGAATCGGCTCGGTATTGAAATGCCGGAGAGTGAACCGGCCTTCAGCGTTGAAGATGCGGAAAAGATCGCCGCCGAACTCGGCTACCCGGTTGTGATTCGTCCTGCTTATACCATGGGCGGAACCGGCGGCGGCCTGGTTTATAATGTTGAGGAACTCCGCACCGTAGCCAGCCGCGGCATCGCAGCAAGCCTTGTGGGCCAGATATTAGTTGAGGAGTCGGTCTTAGGATGGGAAGAGTTAGAACTTGAAGTGGTTCGCGACGCAAAAAACCAGATGATTACCGTCTGCTTTATCGAAAATGTGGACGCCATGGGCGTTCACACGGGCGACTCCTATTGCACGGCACCCATGCTGACTATTGATCCTGAACTGCAAAGGCGTCTGCAAAAATGGTCCTATAAAATCGTCGAGGCCATTCGGGTAATCGGCGGCACGAACACCCAGTTTGCCCATGATCCCAAGACCGGCCGTGTGGTGGTAATCGAGATCAACCCGAGGACCTCCCGTTCTTCCGCTCTCGCTTCAAAGGCTACGGGATTCCCGATCGCGCTGATTTCCTCCATGTTAGCCGCTGGCATGACCCTGGATGAAATCCCTTACTGGAGGGAAGGAACACTCGACAAATACACGCCAGGGGGAGAATACGTAGTGGTAAAGTTCGCCCGCTGGGCATTTGAAAAGTTTGAAGACGCCGAGGACAAACTCGGCACGCAGATGCGTGCCGTGGGCGAGGTAATGAGCATCGGCAAGAATTATAAAGAGGCCTTGCAAAAGGCTATTCGCTCCCTGGAAAATGGACGCTATGGGCTTGGTTTTGTCAAAGACTTTCATGAGCGGCCGCTCGATGAGCTGATGGAGCTTCTGGCCGAGCCTTCCAGCGAGCGCCAGTTTATCATGTATGAGGCGCTCCGCAAGGGTGCGAGCGTGAACACGCTGTATGAAAAGACCTTTATTAAGCCATGGTTCATTGAACAGATGAGGGAACTGGTTGAGCTCGAAGAAGAGATACTCAAATACAAGGGAAAAACCATGCCGGGCGATCTCCTGGTCCAGGCCAAAAAGGACGGGTTCTCAGACAAATACCTGTCACGGATTCTCGGCCTGCCGGAAACGGATCTCAGGCAGCAGCGAATCTCCTTAGGCGCTGTGCAAGGGTATGAGCCTGTGCCTGTCAGTGGTGTCGAGGATGCCGCGTACTATTTTTCCACATACAATGCTCCTGATAAGGTCGCAACCAGCAAGAATCGCAAGATCATGGTACTGGGAGGAGGACCCAACCGTATCGGCCAGGGAATCGAGTTTGATTACTGCTGCGTGCACGCGGCCTTTGCGCTCCGTGACGAGGGCTTTGAATCGATCATGGTCAACTGCAATCCCGAGACCGTCTCAACCGATTACGACACATCGGATAAACTCTATTTTGAACCACTGACCGTTGAGGACGTGCTGCGGATCTATGAAAAGGAAAAACCGGAAGGTGTTATCGTTCAGTTCGGCGGGCAGACACCCCTGAATATTGCCAATGAACTGGCCAAGGCAGGTGTCAGGATCATCGGCACATCACCTGAGGCCATAGACCTGGCCGAAGACCGCGACCGCTTTCGC
>Ga0209976_10001412_pt1 | contig 14204 bp, 16 predicted proteins | sample SumtaG_FD_182806 | JGI IMG/M metagenome (GOLD analysis project Ga0209976, IMG submission 182806) | Deep subsurface microbial communities from Indian Ocean to uncover new lineages of life (NeLLi) - Sumatra_00157 metaG (SPAdes) (version 2) | ecosystem: Environmental > Aquatic > Marine > Oceanic >...
CCATAGCTTGAAATGACTCATTTATGTTTATATTCCCTTTTGAAGAACAGAATACACACTGATTACATTTTGCTTGGCCAGCATAATTGTTTGCAATTTCAAAATCTACTTCATGATTTTGGAGGTCCCATTTCATACCCATTAGGATTATAGGGACAAAACCCGCTTTTTGACGGATGATCTTAAGCCACCCCGGAATTTCTCTAAAAGTATCATAATCAGTAATATCAAAACATATAAATGCTCCGCTCGCGCCTTTACAATAATCCGGCAACAGTTCACGAAACCGCTTTTCCCCCGCAAAATCCCATAACTGCATTTTAACGGCTTCTCCTGTATCAAGAACTTCAGATTTGGTGTGAAATCCTGCTCCAATTGTCATTTTATAACCTTCTTCGAATTTTCCGGTACAGTAACGTGTTATCATTGCTGTTTTTCCCACTCCACCCGCACCCGCTACAATAACTTTAAATATCCATGAGCTTTGTCCTATCGTAAACCACCTAAATTATCAAACAAAAAGAATACACTTATTTATAAATAATAAAAATTGTAATTTAAATACTTTTTTGATTGCGTTTTCTTTTAAATTTAGCGAATAAATAAAAAAAAAAATAGATCAATTAGCAGTTTAGATCTTTTTCATTTTTATAAAAACAAGTAAGTATTAAGGAATCTTTTTAAATAAGAACAGAGTCATTTCTTAAAATGAAAAAGATTTTTAAGAGATTTTGTTCTATTATTTTGTAGTACACTGTATTAATTAATATATTTTGAAATTACGAAGGTTGTGATAAGAAAGCATTAAAGACGACGACATTTGTCCTTTATGTAGTTTTCCAAAAGAGTTATGTATTTGTGATAGCTTAAGTGCTGATGAACAACAAATAATAATCTCAAACGACAGGCGAAAATGGGGAAGAGTTGTTACTGTAATTACTTTTGTTGGAAACTTTGACGTAAATTTGAAAAACATATTAACAAAAGCAAAAAAGAAATGCGCATCTGGTGGAACTGTAAGAAATAATGCAGTTGAGCTTCAAGGAGATCATCGCTTTAAAATGAAAAAATTATTAATTGATTTAGGGTTTCCGGAAGAGAATATTCTTATCAAACAAAGGTAATGTTATCCGGCTATTACAAATATAAATTTTTGGAAAATCATAAAACCATTAGTTATTCAGACTTTTAAAAAAAATCTATTTTAGCAAGTTGGATGGATTCTATAATTTATAAAGTAATATTTAAAGCAATAGAGCAATTTGAAAACAAGAATCTCACCTTAAGTTTTAAGGATTTGGGTGCTAAAAATCCAATAACTGTACCTGCAAAATTTATTTTGGAATTAAAAAACTTAAGTGAAAAAAAAGGTAAAGTAGTCTACTTTCAAAATATTGAAGAGGTTATAATTGTTGGAAATGATAAAACAAGGTATAACTTCAACTATTATTTAGTAATCTTATTTATATCAAATGGAGAAAAACAGGGATATTTAATCGGTAACGTTAAAAAATTAGGTGATATAATAATTGGTGTTTGGCCATTCAATCAACAACTTTCAAAAATGACTCCTGAAACTATCCATAAAAATTACAGCAACATCATAAAGAATACCGATAGTTTTAGTAAAATTTGCCTAATATCTCAATAACTTAGATGAATTCTGTCATTAAACTTTCAGTCAACAACCACTTCCCCTAAACCAACAATTTCATGATTAAAATAAATTAACAGTAAAGAAATTGGGTTATTTTAATATAAAAGAAAAATAAAATGATAAGAAAGAACTAAAGATTACGTTTCAATTTTCCTTATTTCCCTCTCTAATTCTTCATCAATATCTAAATATTTAAAATCATAAGCCATTATTTCATACGAATTTGAATAATCGCTGAATTTGGCTTTTCCTTTAATTATTATATCTTTGCCTAAAAACTCAGAAGATTTTTTCTCCATAAATTTATCAAAATCAGGTGTTTCTTTAATTTGAACGAGATTTTCAGTTTTTACCATCATAAGATTTTCTGCGATATCTCCAATAAAAGTCGCTCTAATTGAGCCGCTTCCATCATCAATAATAAGATTAACAATCATTCGAAACTCTGTTTCATTTGTTGTATCACACAAGCAATTATCCACTTTTTTGAAGCACTTCGTACATGCTTCATAAATCGTAATATTGTTAAGATCTCTAGCAATAAAACCCTTTAGCTCAATATTTGCTGAAGTATTAATAGAATCGATTTTTTTATAATTTCCAGAAAAATTACCCCCTTGGTTTGTTTTTGTTATATCCATGGTCTTTAGGTTCTCAATATCAAAATCTTTTAATTCCAAAGTTGATTCATTAATTAGAGATACTTCATTTCTTTCCGAGAAATTGCTATATCTGATCATAATGTTTTTCAACAATAATCCTTGACCAATTGATAATTTCTCTGAGAATTCTTCAGCTTTTTCTCCCCAAATTGTAAATCTAATCCAATCTGTATCATCACTGACTACAAATCCTAACAAAGGAATTTCCTCACCTGATTTTGATTCAATTATTTTTAAATTATCAATTGAAGTTACTTTCCCTTTAAACGATACGACACCTTTATGATCTTGAAGCATTTTAATATTTTCTACATTCTCTATATTTATTTGGAGGTTTTTTGTTATTTTTTTTACAACCGAACCTCTAGTTGCATATAAATCAATAGATTTAGAATCTAAAGTATTTAATTTTGGGGTAAGATTAGAGATTGTGATTACATTGTCAATTTCTAAATTTTCAATTTTATTAATTTCATCATCCCAAAAAGTTATTCTTATCGATCCCGTAGAATCTAAAAGAGTTAATGATCCAACTCTTCCTGTTTCACCATCTTTTCTATTAAACTCTTTTATTGGAAAGGTTTGAATTATTTTCCCTTCAACCGAAATAGATTTTAAATTTAAATTAATCTCACTTATATCCGTTAATTTAAATTTTATTTTAGGATAATTCTTATAATCTATATCATCCGGGGATAATATTAATTTTCCATATCTTCCTATATGGATTTCTAGATCATCGTACCTTCCTTTCCTTGCAATACCATTGACAATTTTAACTATCTCATTTATTTCAAAATTATCTTCATTGAATATATTTACTTGATCATCCCATAATACAATTCGAATATCTCCGGTATTATCATGTAATAGTAAGGAGCCTACATAACCAATTCCCCCATCATTTTTATTAAACTTGTTAATGCGATGAATTTCTTTAATTCTTCCAACTATACTGATATTTTTCATATTGGGTGTAATGTCTGAGATAAACATTTCAATATCTTTTAATAAATCTTTATTCTCCTCTTTAACATCAACACCTAACTCTCTAGCTATAATAAATAATGCTCCTTCTTCTGAGATTAGACCTTTTAATTCATTCTTTTTTTCTCCAACCATATCTTGAATCTCTTTTCTTGTTAAGCCAGTATTTTCAATTATCTTATTTATATATATCTCGGTTTTCATTTCGTTCATCATGCAAAATTTTCCTATATAAAATTAATTTAGTAATTATTATTTAAAAAAAAATTTATTTATTCGTTAATTAAAATGTAATTCTTTTAAAATTAGAGAGTATTAAATAATGGTAATTTTTCATGTAACAAATATCGGGATAATTAAATTCCCCCTAAAAATCTCTTTCCAAGTTTTAATTTGAATTGTTATGGTAAAATTTAAAGTTATACCCGTGATAGATGTGTTAAATTCAGAAGCAGTACATGCATTAAAAGGTGAAAGAAATAGCTATAAACCTCTACAGTCAAAACTTTTTAACACCTCGGACCCGTTCAATATTCTAAAATTTTTTGAAACCAATTATAAATTTAGGGATTTCTATATCGCAGATCTAGATGCAATTATTAATAAAAATCCTAATCTTCAACTATTAAAAAAAATTTTGAGGACTTTAAGGATAAATATAATGATTGATCCAGGAATAGTTGACTTCAAAGATGTTCTACTTTTTTCTAAATACAACATAGATAAGCTAATAATTGGATTAGAAACAGTGGGAAGTTTAGAAATTATTGAAAAAGCTTTAAGCATAATGGGAAAAAGTAAATTAATTGTTAGTATCGATATGTATAAAGAGAAAGTAATATCAAATGTAAGGGGATTAAGGAATAAAAACATTATAGAGATTACAAAAGTAATAGAAGAAATCGGTATAAAGGAATTAATTCTTTTAGATTTATTTAGGGTAGGTCAGAAAATGGGGGGAATTCCACCACAATATTTAGAAATTCAGGGTTCATTCGAGGGAAATATTTATGTGGGTGGTGGAATTAAAGATTACAAAGACATATTAAATTATAAAAATCTCAACTTTGCAGGAGTCTTAATTGCTACTTCTTTATATGATGGTACCATAAATATTGAAGAAATAAAAAAGTTCTCTACATTATAAATTTCACTCTATAAAAATTACACCAGTGCTGGAAACGTTTAAAGATTTTTTACAAACTGGACATGTATGCTTCATTCTAACCCAATCTGTTAAATGATCTTTATGTGCTTTTGCTTCACATATGGGACAACCATTTACTTCATCAAAAATTTCAATGTTTTTCCCACACACAGAACATTTTGTCTTCGAGGCAGTAGATATTTTAATTAAATCCTTCTTTACATCTAATATTACTTTTTCAGTATTTTCCGCAGTGGGGTTAATCTGTTTTAATTCATCTTTTGTATCAACACAAAAAATCGATCCTTCAGTGTCATCTTTTTTATTGCCGATCCAAACGATTTTCCCTTTAAAATAACTCGAACCATCCTGCTCTAAACTTAAATTCAATCTTCGATCTTCCATAACATAAGTTTGTATTACTTTAGTATATTTTAGATCCATATTCGAAGATAACTGGTTAATTACCTCTTTTGGTTCTTTAAATACTTCGTTTGTTATTTCTAATTTTGTAATTTCTTTAGGAGACATAATAATTTTGTATTCCTTTTTTTATATTAATAAAAATGATTTAATTTAAATTTTTATATATAATCGTTCTATTATTCAACCTCCTTAATATTGATAATCTATTTCTGTTCATTCTTAAATATGAAATCAAAATTTAATGACCGTCTTAAATAAACTTTTTAATATTTTTAAATTATATATGACAGTTATGTGTCATAAAATTCAACTTCTGATAAGTCCAAAAACAATTGAAGAAGCTAAAATTGTGATATCCTCTCAAGTAGGCATTATTGACTGTAAAAATCCAGATGAAGGCTCGCTTGGAGCGAATTTTCCTTGGATTATAAAAGAAATGAAAGATCTGATTCCTAAAAATAGTTCACAATTGTTAAGCGCTACTATAGGAGATTTTCCTAATTTACCCGGATCAGCCTCGTTAGCTGCGTTAGGTGCTGCGGTTTCCGGAGCGGATTTAATTAAAGTGGGTTTAAAAGGTCCAAAAAATGTTGAAGAAGGGATTAAATTGATGAAAAATGTTGTAAAAGCAGTAAAAAATTACAATAAAAATATAAAGGTTGTAACCGCGGGATACGCAGATTATATAAGAATGAAAACATCCCTAGATTTCCTTGCAATCCCCACAATAGCTTTTGAATCTGGTGCTGACGTTGCCATGCTTGATACTTATATTAAAGACAAAAAAGGATTATTTGATTTTTTGAATGTTAACCAATTAATTGAATTTAAGGAGAAGGCTGACAACCTAAATTTAAGAGTTGCCTTAGCTGGTAATTTAACACAAAGTGTTTTATCAAAAATCAGGAAAATAGAGCCAGATATTATAGGTGTGAGGAGTATGGTTTGTGAAGGGCATGACAGAAATAATGGGAGTATAAAATCTGATCTTATAGAAAACTTAAAATCTCTTTTATATCATTGAGAGACAAAATATGATTCAATACTTTTCACTAAAAATTTATCTTCATTTTATGAACTATCCCAAAAGCTTCCTTTAGTAATGTGCTTTATTAAGATTTACTAAAGATCGTCCTACAACTTTTAGAATAAAACCCTTAATTTTTAAGTATTGCTGGAATTTAATATATATGTTTCAAAAAGAATTAGGCATCATTGGACTTGGGAAAATTGGTTCTACTATATTGAGAGTTTTAATTAATTCAGAAACCATAGAAAGAGAAAAAATATTAATTCATGATATAAAAAAAGATATTCTACAAGATATAGCTAAAGAAAATAACGTAGATTTTGCTGAAAGTAATAAATCTCTTGTCCAAAAATCTAAGTTTGTAATATTGGCTGTATTACCTCAAGTGATTGATGGCGTCTTAGAAGAAATTAGCCCGGTAATTACAGAAGACCATATTATAATTACTATTGCTGCGGGAATTTCAATAGATCATGTTAACAAACATTTTAATAAAAATGTGAGTATTGTAAGGGTAATGACAAATACACCTGCATTGGTAAGAGCAGCAGCTACAGCTATTTCATCTAATGAATTTATAAAACAAACGGAATTGGAATACGTAATTACATTATTTAGGGCTCTTGGACTCGTTGTAGAATTAGAAGAAAAACACCTTGATGCAGTTACAGGTTTATCGGGAAGTGGTCCAGCGTACCTATTTATTATAATAGAATCTTTAGCTGATGGTGGTGTTAAAATGGGCCTTCCTAGAGACATTGCTGTAAAATTATCTGCCCAAACAGTATTAGGCGCAGCAAAATTAGTATTAGAAACTAAAAAACATCCTGGAGAATTAAAGGATATGGTAGCAACTCCTGGAGGTACAACAATTACTGCAATTCATGAACTTGAATCTGCAAAATTAAGAGCCACACTTATAAGTGCAGTAGAAGCAGCAACTTTAAAATCAAAATCTATGAATGAAAAGGTCTAGTTTATTTGTTATTTAAAATACTTGGACCCTTTTTATTAATAGATAAATTTGAAACCTTAATTTCTGGTTTATATGAATAGAAAATTTCTCTCACATTTTTCTCCTCTTCTTCTTTACAGATTGCAAAAACAGATCTTCCTAACTGATTCATACTTGCCCCTAAAATCTTCAATTTATTTAGTCTTCGAACTAACTCTTCTACCTCATACAAACCAAGAATTTCAATTATTTCTGTGTCTTCGACAAACTCAATTGATGCCCTAATAAAAGATCCTATACTTTTATTTTGTAATAACTTTTTTTGTGCTCTTCTACCAGCACTTTTTATTTTTAGATTTAACACTGGATCTGTCAATATATCCTTAGTGTGTATCATTCCAAAGGAACAACATAATATTTTCAAATTTCTAGGCGTTTTAATACTTTCAGAAACACAAGGGTAACCTGGTTCTTTAAGTATGCATAATCCCCCCCGTAATTGTCCACAAACAGTACCCAAACCGGTACGATTCACAACTTCTGCAATGTGCGCTATTTTACCTTTATCTATAATTGATAATCCTAAATTAAGAACATGATTTAACCCATATATTGATCCTAATGCTCCAGATCCGCTTGCGCCATATCCACATCCAACAGGTAAATCAAAATTATGAAAAATTGTAATTTTTACTGAATTTTCTAAAAATTTTTTGATGTAGTTATAGATGAAATAGGTTGTTTCAGCCTTTTCATTGACCTTTTCATTATTGATAAATATTTCTATTTGATGACTGTCAAGCTTACCCAATCCTTCAACCTTAATCTTAGTTCTTCCAACGGCACTTAAGTTGAAACCTGCACCTCTTGATCCAATTTTTTCTGGATTAATTATTTTAGCACCATTTATATCATCTACAATTTCAAAAAAACCAGAAATTCTGTGAGGTACTTCAACAATAACTTCTCTATTATAAGGTCCCATAGATGGTAAGTAACTTAATTTATTAAATCATCTATATATTATTAAATAGAAAATTAGAATGAATATGTTATGAAGGAAAATATTGTTATAAAAATTGGTGGATCACTGTTATTCACTGATAACAATAAAGTAGATATAGATAAAATTACTGAATTTTGCGAATTTTTTAAAAATAATAAAAATTCTGGGCACACTGTTGTTGTTTGCGGAGGTGGATCAATTGCAAGAGAATATATTGATGCTGTTAGATCTCTTAAAGGATCTGAGTCTTTATCTGATATTTTTGGAATAGAGGTGTCCCGAATTAATTCTAAATTACTCATAACCTCCTTTCAAAATTATGCCTATCCTCAGGTCCCAAAATCAATGGAAGAACTCTCTCTAGCTTTACTTTTTAAGAAAATTGTTGTTATGGGTGGTTTGCAACCAGGACAATCCACTACCTCGGTAGCCTTAGAAGTATCAGAATTTATTGGAGCCAAAGAATTAGTAATCCTGACAGATGTTAAAGGAATTTTTAATAAAGATCCTAAAAAGTTTAACAATGCACAGTTGATAAAACATCTTACATACGAACAACTGGAAAAATTAATTTTAGATCTACAAGATGACAAACAAGCAGCTGCAGGTGAATATCGGATATTCGATTTCGTTTCCCTTCAAGTTCTAAAACGTAGTAATATTCGGGTTGTTGTCACCTCTGGAAAAGATCTAAGTGAATTCAGAAAATTTTGGAATGGAGAACAACAAATCAATGGAACGGTAATCTCAGAAGAGTAAAGAATACATAAATTATATTAACTACTATAATTTTACAAAGATAACTTATACAGTAGAAAAAGTAATAGGAAAACAAAATGTCTCAATCTTCATGGAAAGACCAAATAAAAAAAAAATGGGGCCCTCATAATCATTGTCCTGTTTGTGGCAAAGCTATGCCAACAGATAAAAAATATTGTAGCCAAAGCTGTAAAGACAGTTTAGCAGAACGTGATAGAAAACAAAAAAAGAAAGGTAGGTTTCAATGTATAATCTTAATTGTAATGATGGTGGGAATGATAGCTTTCTTAATACTTCCGGGCTTATTTGTATAGAAATAAGAAACCTACCCTAGATAGTTATTTCTCGTAAATTCATTATCATTATTTAAATCTAAAACTAGTTTTCTAAAATCCACCTAGTTTGGAAATGCAGGGAGTGGGATTCGAACCCACGAAGAGCTACCTCACCGGATATCTCATCAATAATTGGAATACTCAACGGTATTTAGATTAAAATGATCTTGAATCCAGCTTATAAGAAATACATTTTCTCAAAAGAGTCCGGCACCGTTGACCAACTTGGTTATCCCTGCTTTAGGAATTTTTAAATAAAATAATAATTCTAGAAATAAAAATCATGTTATATACTTTTATTTCTTTCTAATGTCTCATCTAAAACTTCGTTTAAAAAATTAATTATGGGTTTTACGATTTTTTCATCTTCAATCTTGCTTTTTAAAAATAATAGAAGTAAAACTGGAGCATTTAATGCATTAGAAGCTCTTTCAGCTATTATTGTACTTAATAAATTACCATTCATTCCAAATAAATTATAGGAAGAAGTTGGTGATTTAACGCCTTTAACAATTGAAGGACTGCCTAAAGTGACGTTTCCTATACCCATATCTTCTTGATCAGATATGAGTAATAAAAAACTTTTAAACAACTGGAAGAGGTTTAAAAATATTTTAAAATTTTCAACTTCTATATTCCGTTCTGCCAATAATTTCATTTTTTTTATTCGATCTTTCTTAAGTGCATTTTAATTGAGATTTTAATTATATAAAAAAGTCAATCTATTGATATTACCACGTCAGACAATCTTTGCCTTCTAATATCAAAATCATGATCTAAATGAATAGTTATACAATGTTGATCCTCATTTTCAAGGTTTTTATGGACAAAACTTATGGGCACAATTGGTAATTCTGATTCGTTAACTACTTTTCTTGGAACTGGGATAGGAATAACTGCTTTACAACGTTCACAATTAACCAAAACTACCTTCATTTCAGAAGATTCTACTTTTTTAATTCTTGCTAAAACACCTGGAGCTAAATCTGAAGAATTTATTGGTAATATTTCTTTTTGCTTAGGTGGTTCTGGGACAGAAGGTATAGCTAGATCGTTATCTTCTCTATTTGAATCATCACTTAATATTTCTAATTTTGACTGATTTTTTCCTTCATTGTCATTTTCTTTTTCATTAACGTTATTGATTTCAGATTTGGAGTGTTTATCCTTTTTACTCATGGAAATTCCCGTTTTCTTCATGTAAAAATTATACGTAGGTTCTAAAACTATCATTAATATGATAAATTTTAGATTTTACTATTAATATGACCTCCGAAATTATATAAATTTAGTTAAAAATTTAATTATAATTTTTTTGACAAATTTATGAACGCCTTAATGAAGAAATATTAAACTTATGAAAAATCAAACGCCAAAGATTTGTCTTAATTCATTGTATATTTTTGATAATTCAGAAATGATTTGTGCATTATTTTGTTGAAGATAATAACTAATGTATCCTGCTAAACCTTCCCCATCTTTTATCCAATCTAAAAAAGCTTTGATCTCACCTTGAAGTTGGGGATCAACACTTCCTGCACCCCCTCCGACCGGGGCTGAACTGCCCGCAGAAGCCACCTCTGCTATCTGGGAGGTTTTTTGACCCAATTGAGCAGTTGCATCCATATATGAAGCCCCTGAGCCCATTGATCCGAGGGCTTTTTGAACATCCATCGCAGCACCCCTACCGTCTCCATCGGGACCTACATAAACAATTAATTTATGTTCATCATCCTTTGCTGCTACGATAGATCCTTCACCTTTCATAGACATGGCAATTAATCGTTCAGCTTCCATCTGCAACATTGAATACTTAACTCCTGAAACCATAATGAATCGGGCACTTTGTCCAATCCAACTAGATACAATTCTATCTACATCTGCACTAATATCCCAATTATCTGTAGAATAAATAATTTCTTTACCTTTGAGAACTGCTCCTGCTATTATACTAGGATCTGCTTGCATTAAATTATAGACTGCTGTTGCTGGATCTACTGGCATATTTTTTCCTTTTATCTTTTATCTTATATATGATATTGATTCAGTTATTTAATGACATCACAATTTATTATAAAATAAGTATAAACTGATTTATTAAAAATTTATCGATAAGATTAAAGATATCAATTCGTTTCTTTTTTTAAACATTTTATTTGCTAAATTTTAGTTTTATAGATGGATTTCTTTTGATCTATGTTCTATTGATTTTTCGATCAAGCACCTATTTCAAAATTTAATTTATTTACATAAAAAGATTGTTGATATAGATTCTGAACTGGATCAATCGGAATTTTTTTATTTTTTGAATAGATTTCAACATAAAGGACAACTTGGTGATTCATTTTCTAGATGTCTATTGAGACTTTTAACTATTATTGGATTTTTTTCCTATTGTTTATTCCGGGCTAATACTGACGACAAAAATACCTTTTTAATTTTTCCATTAGGGGAATAGGTGAAAAAAACTTTACTACCATGCCGACACTCTTAATATAATATATCTAAGCAACGTTTTAAGCATTTTATCTGAAAAGATCGAAGATAACAACATTTTCCGTGCTTCTTATAAAAATGTCGCATTATATTAAGAGAAAGAACAAATAAATTAAAATTTTACAATGTAACCTTCAATTCAAAATTGAAAATATGAGATTATTATTAATGGATAAATCCACCAAACGCAAATATTTATATGTGCAACATTAATTATGAGAAATAAAGCGTAGAATTTTTAAACCGTTGGTTTTAGTGGATCTTTCAATGCCTCAAAAAAATTTGAATTTATGCCCAGAATGTGGTAACAAAAATTTAATCTCCGATGATGCTCGCGGTGAGATCATTTGTAATGATTGTGGACTAGTTTTAACACAAAGAGCCATAGATTCTGGTCCTGAATGGCGCGCTTTCACTTCTGAAGAGGCAAACAGAAAAGTAAGAGTAGGTGCGCCAACAACTCTAACCTTGCATGATAAAGGATTAAGTACAATGATTGGCTGGAAAAACAAAGACGCGTTTGGAAAAGCAATTAGTCCTAAAATGAAGGCGGAAGTTTACCGTTTAAGGAAATGGCATGTAAGGACACGAACTAATAAATCTATAGATAGAAATTTAGCTTATGCTATGAATGAATTAGATCGATTCACATCGCAATTGAACCTTTCTAAAGAGATTAAGGAATCCGCTGCTCATATCTATAGAAAAATGGCTCATAAAAATTTAATAAGAGGGAGATCTATAGAAGCAATGTTGATTGCATCAATTTATCTTTCGTGTAGAATAAATATTATTCCAAAGACATTAGATGATTTTATAGAGTTTGCTTCAGTTGATAAGAAAAAGATTGCTCGTTGTTATAGATTAATTTTAACTGAACTTAAATTAAATATAAGAGTATCTTCACCAATAAATTTCATCCCTCGATTTTGCGCAGAATTAAAATTATCCGGTAGAACACAAAACAGGGCAGCATCGATCCTCAAACTCGCTAATAAATATCGAATTACTGCAGGAAAAGCTCCAACAGGTTTAGCTGGTGCTGCATTGTATGTTGCTGCGATGCAAGAAGGAGAACGACGAACTCAAAAAGAAATCTCGCTCGCTGCAGGAGTTACTGAAGCAACTATACGAAATCGTTATAAAGAATTGGTTAATCATTTAAAATTTAATATGAGCCAATAATTAAACATCCTTAGCTATGTCCTCATAACCTAGAATATTTTGAATGTTTGTGCGGTTTAAAAAAAGAAATGATTAAATAACTTTTATCCTTTTTATGACATCTGGTCTTTTTTTATATAATATACGGAATCCACAATTAGAACATTTAATGCCTGGAAGAGCACTTAATTCTTTTTGAGTAACGTCTTTCCCGCAACTCTTCTTTGCACACACATATTTCATATTATTCTAAATATTTCAAGATTAAAATACTTTTCGCTAATAAACAGAATGGTAAAAGAAGTCTTATAAAAAAGAAGTTAAAAAAATTTGCGTTCTAAATATATAATGATTTTCTTTTATCATCAGGATCTAGTACATGGAGTGTATTAAGATCATTTTCTAATTGATCTCTTTTACTTTGAAGATTTTTCGTGATATCTTCAATATTTTCTAATGTATATTTCTTTTTAATTGGTAAAGTAAAAGATTTTTTGAGCATTTCTAAAAGACTTATTGATGCCCTCAGATCTGTAATATCCTCATTAATCATTGCGATATTATCTGTTTCTGCGAGGAAAACTAAACCATCAATGTTAAACCTCGCTTTAGCTAATGTTGGTATTAAACCATTTGCGCCAATTATTACACCCTTTTGAATTTTTTGACAACAATTTTCAATTAAATGTTTTTCTAGTATTTCTCGATTTGTGGAACTCATAAAAATTTGGGGAACTTTTGAAATGAGTTTTCTATTACTTACAGGGTAAGCGCCTAAAGCAATTATTAGCTGGATTCCATATTGATTGATTATTTCAGTTAAGAAATTAGAAATCCGATAAATTCCCTTGGGTGTTAAACTTTGGGCATCAGCAGTTATTAACATTAAGTCTCTTTTTCTTTTTTGATCTTTCCAATACAAAATCTCTGCCTTTGGAGCAGATAAAATGCTATTATCAACAATTGCTCCAGCGGGATAATCATCAAATATGATATCCATTAAATTCTTCGCATTTAGTTGTCCTATCAAGGAATCTATGGCAAATTTACCAATATCTGCAATACCGGGCATACCTAAAATGCATATCGGGTTAATAAAATCTTCTTTTAAAAGGTTACTATGATTTACAATTCTAATTCCTTCCATATCTTAAACCTTCTTTTTACAAAAATATAACTAATAATTGAGTATTTTTATCAATTTAAAAACGATGTATTATCCTAGTAGACACAAGAATTAGTGTAAAAGTAATATTTTCATAATATCAAAAATTTATTTTGAGGAGAATGCTTAGAAGACTCAAAGTAAATTTGGTTTTTTAACAGAAATTTCAAAATATTGGTAAATGACAAGTTTAGAATATAAATGTATGATGTGTGGTACTTGTTGTCATGAAATACCTGAACATTATGTTAAAAGAATTCCAATATATCCAGAGGAAGCAGATAACTTAATCGAAGTAGCAAAAGAACGTCAAGTAGAATTTAAAATTATCGAAGATCTTATTTTTCCTGATATGAAAAATAAAAAAATTCTGGTTCTGACTTATCGGATAAGATTAGATAACGAAACTCAAGGA
>Ga0209976_10001414_pt1 | contig 14188 bp, 8 predicted proteins | sample SumtaG_FD_182806 | JGI IMG/M metagenome (GOLD analysis project Ga0209976, IMG submission 182806) | Deep subsurface microbial communities from Indian Ocean to uncover new lineages of life (NeLLi) - Sumatra_00157 metaG (SPAdes) (version 2) | ecosystem: Environmental > Aquatic > Marine > Oceanic >...
TGGAAGCTGAAAAAATCAGTAGTGATGGGGAGAAAAAAGATGGGCGCCAGAAGAAAAGCTAAAGAAAGTGAAGTTAAAGCAACTTTTCTACTAATGTAGGCAAGTTTTTCATTCATAATTATAGTTAAAGTTAGCATTAAATAACAAGCTTGTCAAGGACCAATTTAGCCTGTAAAAAAAGTTAATTTTTTAAGTTTTGGAGTTCAATAAGTTAATTTTTTAAGCTTTTATTTAAGGTTACGAACCTTAAATATTATATGTTGTATAATGGTGGTATGGGAAGTTGGCGAGAATGGGAGATTAAGTCAGTTAAGATTAGTGATAAAGAGTATCCGGAATTGTTGAAAAAGATTAAGAACCCGCCTGACAGATTGTATTATCGGGGTAAGTGGAAGAGAGATTTATTCAAGAACTGTTTGGCAGTGGTGGGTGCCAGAAAAATGACGCGCTATGGAGAAGGAGTGGTGGAGAAACTAGTTTCAGAATTGGTACAAGCAAGAGTGACAATTGTATCCGGATTTATGTATGGGGTGGATACTAAGGCTCATGAAGTGTGTATTAAAAACGGAGGTAAAACTATCGCTGTGTTTGGCAGTGGTTTGAATCAGGTTACACCAGCAGGCAATGATAAGTTTTATACTAAAGTTTTAGAGAGCGGGGGATTGGTAGTGAGTGAGTATGAAGCAGAAATGCAAGCCAGATTATGGACATTTCCTCAGAGAAACCGGATTGTGGCAGGTTTGTCTAAAGGGGTGTTGGTGATTGAAGGCGGAGAAAAAAGTGGTAGTTTGATTACCGCTAAGTTAGGTTTAAAGCAAGGGAAAAAAATCATGGCGGTGCCTGGTCCAGTGGATTCAAGTATGGCTAAGGCTACTAATTGGTTGATTAAGAGCGGAGCAGTGATGGTGACAACAGCAGAAGAAATACTAAAAGAGCTGGGATTAGTTGGAGAAACTGTTAAGAAAGAAGAGATAGTAGGCTTATCAAAGTTGGAGAGCCAGATAGTTGAAGAGCTTAAACGAGAATCATTAGGAGTGGATGAATTAGCCAGAAGATTAAACAAAGATGTAGTTGAAGTAAGTCAGATAGTTAGCTTAATGAGTGTTAAGGGGTTAATCAAAGAGTATGTGGGAAAGTATATGTTAGGATAAGGTATGCTTACCAAAGTTTGGTCAGTGGCCCATCAGGGATTGCAGGCGATTGAAGTAGAGGTTGAGGTGAATGTAGCCAGTAGAGGTTTTCCAGGTTTTCATATTGTGGGTTTGCCGACTAAGGCGGTCGAGGAAGCGAGAGAGCGGGTGCGAACAGCTTTGGTAAATTCAGGGGTAGATTTTCCTCAGAAAAAAATCACGGTCAATCTAGCTCCAGCTGATATTCCTAAAGAAGGTTCAGCTTATGATTTGCCGATGGCGGTAGGCATTTTAACTTGTTGTGGAGAATTAATGTTACCTGATAAGAAGACTTATTTTTTTGGAGAGGTGGGTTTGGATGGTAAGTTGCGACACACAAGAGGAGTATTTTTATTGGCAATGTTGGCCAAGGAAAAGAATGTCAGAGAGATTTTTGTACCGAAGTTGTCAGCTAATGAAGCTTCAGTAATAGAAGGAGTTAAAATTTACCCAGTGGGAGATTTATTAAAGCTAGTGAGACATTTTCGAGAGGAGAGAAAGATAAAACCGCTAGCAACAGTCAGCAAGAAGCAGATATTAGAAGAGGCGGAAGTGGATTTTGATTTTGCTGAGGTGGCCGGGCAAGAGCAAGCTAAGCGGGCTTTGGAAATAGCGGCTAGCGGCGGCCATAATGTATTTATGGTGGGGCCGCCAGGGTCAGGTAAGACAATGCTGGCGCGGGCAATGCCTGGGATTTTACCTGAATTGATTGAGGGTGAAGCGTTGGAGGTGACTAAGATTTATTCGGTCACCGGCAATATTGAGCCAGGTGGGGGTTTAGTTAGGCGGCGGCCGTTTCGGGCGCCACATCATACGACTTCAAGAATGGGATTGATTGGTGGAGGGTCTAAGCCAATGCCGGGAGAGATATCTTTGGCTCATCGAGGGGTGTTGTTTTTAGACGAGTTTGCGGAGTATCCGCGGGCGACTTTGGAGGCTTTGCGACAGCCTTTAGAAGATGGGATAGTGACAATAGTGCGAGTGGCAGGCAGAGTTAAATTTCCAGCTGAGTTTATGCTGGTGGCAGCAGCTAACCCCTGTCCGTGCGGGTTTTTGAATCATCCCAAAAAGGATTGTCGATGTTTGCCGGGCCAGATTATTAAGTATCAAAAGCGCTTGTCTGGACCGATTTTAGACAGGATTGACATTCATGTGAATGTACCGTTTGTAGAGATGGAAAAGTTGAGGTTGAAGTCTAAGGAGAAACGGAAGACTTCTAAGGAAATCAGGGAAAGAGTAGTAACGGCGAGGCAGCGGCAAGAGAATCGATTTTCCGCCAAAGGCGGATCGGCCTCTCGCCGAAAAATATTTACTAATGCTGAAATGAGAAACAAGCAGATTAAAAAGTATTGCCAGGTTAGTGATGATGCAGAGAGATTATTGCAGCAGGCAGGTGATCGGTTTCAGTTATCAGCTAGGAGTTATTTTAGATTGATTAAAGTTAGCCAAACAATTGCAGATTTAGCTGGAGTGGACAAGATTGAGTATTCGCATATAGCTGAAGCTTTACAGTACCGGATTAGGGAGGAAAATTAGGCTAGCGATATAGATCGTCGTGTGATCCAATTCCAATAAGTAAGACGGTGGTTTTATTTATGTAAGTAAAAATTACCCTTATATTAGGAGAGACGTAAAAGGCATATTTGTTTTTAAGCTTGCCTCTAAGTTTGTGGGTTTTAAGTTTTGGATTGTAGGGGTTTTCGGCTAGTATTTTAAGGAGGTTATTTAATTTTTTTATGATTTTTGGATTTAATTTTTTAAGTTGTTTTTTAAATGGAAGAGAGAATTCAATATAGATCCGGACAGAATTCATAAGTTTCTGAAGAAGGCCTCAATATCCTGGTTGGTTTTCAAAACAATGTTTTTATTTCTATTTCTAAGAGCTTGTTTTTCTGCTTTTAAGATTTGTTTTTCAGCCCGCGGGGAGAAAGCTGGGCCATAGGGAATATCAGTATCGGTGCTTAATACTGATCTTATAGCAGTTCTAATAAATTCACTAACAGAGGTATAAAAGCCAGTTTTGACTTGTTTATCAACTTCACTTTTTAACTTTTTTGGCATGGTGATATTAATGGTTACTGTACTCATATATAATGTATATTTTATGTATGGATTCCTTTGTTGTCAAGAGGGAAATATGCTATGATTAATAAATGAAAAAATCGAATATTCAGAAGGGTGTAATAGGGGAGAAAGCAGCGGTTGAATTATTAAAAAAGAAGGGTTTTAAAATTATTGAGACAAATTATAGAACTAGATTTGGAGAGATTGATATTATTGGACGGGATGGAGAAGTGATAGTGTTCGTGGAAGTGAAAACCAAGACTGGTGATCAATTTGGTGAGCCGTGGGAGATGATGAATAAGCGGAAGCTAGGGCAAATCAAAAGAATAGGCAAGATGTATTTAGTTAAGAAAGAGATGGGTGACGCAGTTTGCAGAATTGACGTGGTGGGAGTGTGGTTGGATTATCAGGGTGAGGTACAAAAGACAGAGCATTGGGATAATGTTACCAGCTAATTATTTAATTATTTAAGGTTACGAACCTTAAATTAATCAAGGGTGAGAGGAAGGATTTTATTAGTGTCGACTTCCTTGGTTGGAGTATTAATAAATTGTTGATAGTTTTTTGTGTGCTTTAAAACATCTTCTGGATGAAGCCATTTAGGAATTTCTATTTTATTAATATAAGCTTGATAGGAAGAGTAGGGATAGGTAGTGAGATCTTTATGAGCAGAGAGAGGATTTTGGTGAATGTATTTTGAGAGATATAAAAGTTGTTCATTTGTATCTACCAAGATATTTTTATATCGGCCTTGAAGTAAAGTACCAACATGTTGGTACTTGTTTTGGAAATACATAGCATAGGCGATCATTAATCGGCGCATAAGATTAGAAATATTAGTTTTGTCAGTTGCGGCTGGAAGTTGTTTTAAGAGGAGATGGAAGTGATTAGGCATAAGGCAGTAAGCTACTAAATGGACTGTTTTTTTAAGGTTACGAACCTTAAATTTATTGACGATTTTTTGATAAGCGAAGTGTCTAGAGCGAGGGTAGTTTAAGTAATAGGAGAGAATAGATATGAAGACTTGGTGATCTTTTTTATCAAGGAAAATTTTATTTTTGTAAGCGCCGCGATTGAAGATATGGTAGTAGTGTTGGGGTTTAAAGTTACGATTATAGTATTTGCTGGGCATGAGGTGATTATATCAGAAATATTTAAGGTTCGTAACCTTAAATATTAGTCGGCGCAGGCGATGTAATCGGTGGGTTCGTGGGTACCGCCGCAGCTGGTTTGACTGGCGGTTAAGTCAGGATCAGAAGCATTTTCTAGAGTGATTTTGACTAAGAAGCCGTCGCCGGAATCGGTCTGTTCATAGTAGTCAAATTCCGGCAGTTCTTTCATGTAAATGGTGTTGGTGATGGAAAGAGGATGGCCGGGGCCGCCGCAGGGATCAGCGCCGTCAATGCAGCCGTTGATATCTGAATTGCCAGACGAATGGTTAGGATAGATTTGGAAGTCATTATAGTAAAGCCTGAGGCCGGTTTTGAGTTGGTTGAGGCCGGATTTTCTTCTAGCATCTCTGGCGCGAGCCCGGGCATCAGCCATGTTGTTGACGATCAGGCCGACCAGGGTGCCGATGATAGAGATGACGACTAAGAGTTCAATGAGGGTAAAGCCACGCTTTTTTGCCATATTTATATCTTATCACTCATCTTCGGGAGTAGGAAGAGTGGTGTTAGAACTGCTGATGCCATAGTTACAAGCTCGGCTGCTGCCGCAGTCTGTTATAGGGTAGACTTGAGCCTCACCGTCTATGTTTTTAGGAACATCTTTGTCTTTTTCATTTTCTAATCTAGCATAGAGTTGGAATTTGGTGTTAAGAGTACTGATAGGATGAGGGGTGGCGTTGTAGTAGAAAGTATTACCGACAGTGGGATCTTCAGGCATTTCAACCATGTAGACAGTATTGGGGGTGGGGGTGGTATCGGAGAAGATTTCGCCCCAGGCGCAGATTACTTTAGATTCTGCCCCGCAGCCTTTGATTTTGCCAGAACCATCATCAGCTGAAGCCGGATATTCGCCGTTGTCATTGTGGTAGGCTTCTAAAGCATCAGTGATTTGCCTGAGGTAAGCTTTGCGTTTGGCATCGCGGGATTTTTTCTGGGCAGAGGTAAAGGTGTTGAGGCCGATGCTGGCTAGAATGCCGATGATGGTGATGGTGACCAGGAGTTCGACAAGAGTGAAGCCTTTTTTCATATTATGGTAATATTATTATATTAATAGTTACATCTGTCTGATGGGTTAGAGGTGAGACAGAAAGCAGTACATTCGTCTGGGTCGGTAAAGGTTATGGGACAACCAGCGCCTTCGGGGTCTGCGTAGGAGTTACACTCGCCTTTGGGGTCGCAGGCACGGTTGCCTGCTTCTGGCGGAGGGGTGGGGTCAGGTGAGCCAGGCGGGGGGCTGCCCGGCGGGGGGCTGCCCGGTGGCGGGGAAACTTCAGGGTTGAGGAGGGGAACATTAGTACTGGTAACGCCATAGTTATATCCCTCCTGTTCAGCAGTGGCGCAGTCAGGTCTTTCATAGCCGCAGTAGGCTTCTCCATGGCATTGGAGCTTGGTGATGATGGGGTCGTTGGTATTGTCTAAGCTGGTGAGAATACGGAAGCTTCGAGGACAAAGGTCGTCAGAGATATAGCAGTAGGCAGTATCAGTTACGGGATCACAGGGAATGGATTCAAGGTAAGGGGAGAGTTCATCACCGCCGCAGTTTTGGAGGATGTCAGCCGGTGGATAACATTCATAGTCATTGAAATATTCTTCAAAAGCAATGCTGAGGCGTTGGAGGTCGTCTTTACGGTCAGCATCTTTGGCTTTGTTGAATTGGTTACGCCAGGACATCCAACCGACAATGATGAGAACAGCGATAATGGCAATAACAATAAGAAGTTCAATCAAGGTAAGACCGGCTTGGCGGCGGGCTAAGGCAGATTTCATCTATTATTAATATACTATATTTCAAGCTTAATTATCCACCAGTTGAACTCGAGGTCATAGGGCAGGGGTTGATTGATGGCAACCTTGAACCATTGATTTTCTTTCTTTGATTTAACATAGAGGACTTGGTTTTGAGGGTCACCAATCGGGGTGACGTAAACCAGAGTTTGGTCGGTGACATGAGGAGTGTTGATGGTAAATTCAGTCAGGCCGGCGGGCAGAAAAGCTTGGCCGGCAGTAGCATTGGTGGTGATGGAGGCAGAGGCGGTGGCTTGACTGGATTCTTCGGCAGAAGCAATGGTAATCATTTCAGCGGTGATGTCTTTGAACTGAGCGCTGCCGCTGGAGTCAATAGAGGCAGTCAGGTTGCCTTGATTATCAAAAACTTGGAGCATTTGACCGAATTGATCAAGTTTGTCAGGTTGTTTGCCAAGAACAAGTTGGTTGAAACGGCCGGTATCAGCAGTTAAGGTACCGGTGACATTAAGATCACCGTTGATGGTGGCCTGACCAGAACTATCTAGGGTCATGAGGCCGGCCAGGAAGTTGATGGAGCCTTGACCTGAGGGTTGGAGATAGAGGGTATCATCTAGGGTGGAGATGGAGTTGGAAGCTAAGATGAGTTGGTCGTTGATAGACAGGGTATTGGTGATTTTAAGGTCAGTAATGGTGGCCGAACCAAGAACAGCCAGGTATTCAGAGAAAAAGCCAAACTCAGCATTAACAGAGGCAAGGTTAACATGAGAAGCAGAAGGAGAGGCAGTTCGAGAGTTGAGGAGTTCATAAAGAGTGTTGAGGGTATTGACGTCTATAGATTGAGAGTCAGGCGGTTCAGCCGTGGGTTGATCCAGGTTGGCGACAATATCTTCGATTTTTGAGCGTAAACCTTCGATGGTGGAAGCTTTGACCTTGTTGGCGATGAGTTCATCGGTGACGACTCGGTCAGCGATTAGATCACCGGAAATGCTGGCAGAGCCGCGGACTTCAAGAGCGAGGGGGGCGGGAGAGGCGGAGTCGGTAGCAGGTTGAGGGTCGATAATGACCGGGCCGGTGATGGTAAGAGAGTCTTCAGAGAGAGGAGAGATAAAGTCGGTGGCTAAAGTTTCAGTTTCGACGGTGGGAGCGATGAGTTTATCCTCAACAGTCAGGGTTTGAACGACGATTTCCTGGGCTTCAATAAAGCCGGCTTTGATATTGGCGGCTAGGAGTTTGGAGTAGGCGCCGGCGCGGTCAAAATAGGCTTTGGAGTAGTCACCAGTGATGTCAGCAGCCAGAGAGTAGAGGGCATAGACTCGATGGGCGAATAACTCGAGATGGACGTTGTCAAACAAGGAAGCAGTGTCAAAGGAATCAAAGTAAGAGATGTTGATAAAGACATCGATTTTAGTTTTATCAGAGCCAAGTTGCCAATAGTCAAGAGATTTGCCAATGGTTTGACCAGGGGAGACTAGTTTGGTAGCCATACCTGGATGAGTAGAAGAGGAGGTGAGGATGTCGCCAGGTTGGACAGCGGGTGAGTCAGGGGCGATCTTGGTGGGGACACGGCCTTGTAAACCAACCAGTCGGCGATCTTCACCGGGCAGGCCGAGTTCTTTACCAGCTCGAGTGGAGATGATGCCGATAGTACTAGTGTCAGCGTATTTAGAGGTTTTAGCGATTTTAGGCACACCATATTCATCTTTTTCGCCAGCAATACGGACGACATCACCAGCTTCAATGGATTGGTCGTCGGTCGGAAACCACTCAGCCAAGTCAGCGCCGAAGATAATGGCGTCTAAGCGAACGTTTTGGGTTTCGCCAGTGAAGTTATATAACCTAACAGTATCGGTGTCGGTGTGTTCAATCTTATAGCCATTACTCCATTCAACTTGAGCGTTATATAGAGTGGGCATGGTACCAGGATTTGAGGTGCCGAGGATAAAGCGATACTGAACATACTCGTTAGGAGTAGAGGTGATGGTGGAGCCAGTATTATCGTTCATGAGTCTTTCGGCCTCAAGGTTGTCAAAGTAGACTTCGGTGCCATTAGTGGGAATGGTAATTCTGAGGTTTCTAACACCGTCGCGTTCGTGATCGGGGATGTGGCTGATGTCCCAGTAGATCTTTTTCCAGACAGAGGCATTATTAAGATCAATCAGAGCTTCGTGTTCATTCGAGTCGGTTTCACCAAAGCCAAGCTTAACAACATTGCCAGAAGCAGTGGCGTAGAGCCAGGCAGTGATAAAGTCATAGTCAGTAAGATCGGTAGAGACGATGCGAGCCTCGGCATAGGTGTTGGAGCTGGTGCCGACCTCGAGTTTGGCCATGTTGGTGGTGGTAGATTCATCTTCATCTTCAAAGAAGTTAACATCCCGAGCGACTCCACCTTCGGTGACCACCAGAGTGGATTCACTAGGAGTCCAGTTAGAATGAGTGTCGGCTGATTCCAGGGTAGTGTAGTTGGTGCCGTCAGTAACTGGTTTCCAAGCTTCCCAAGTGCCGTCAGTAGAGTTGGTGGATTTACCAGAGCGGGTTTGGGCTTGAACCACACCATAGCTAGTGTTATCAGCTCGCCAAGTTAAGCGGGTATATTGAACAGCATCAGGAGTGGGAATTTCGTCGCTGATTAAGACAGAGTAGGGATACATGGGAACTTCAGCCACCTGGGCAGTAGGAGAGGAGGAGCCGCTGTTACTAGAGCCATAGTGGATGGCAATGCGACCGTCACCACCAGCACCGCCATTGGCAGAGGCATAGCCGCCAGTGCCAGCAGAGCCATTTTCAGCCCTGGTTCGGTAAGCACCGCTGCCGTCAGTAGTGCCGGTATTGATGGTATCAGCAATGATTTTAAGAGAACCGCCAGCACCGCCGCCACCACCACCAGAGTAGCCGCCAACGCCATCACCACCAGCATCACCATCAGTAGTAAGATGACCAGAAACAGTGATGGTGTCAGCGGAAATATAGACGATGCCGCCACCTTCACCACCATTACCACCGACATGAGAAAGATTGTAGCCACCGCCACCACCTCCAGCTGAGCCAAGCATTAAGTCAGTCAGATTAGCATCACCATAGGTACCACCGCCACCACCACCGCCAGCATACTGATCACTAGCACCACCATTATCAAGCCCGTCACCGCCATCACCAGATTTGTTGGTGCCGCCAGCTTCACCGTCGTAGAAGTTGGCATAACCACCTCCACCAGCATCACCATAACCACCACCAGCGCCACCGCCAGGATAGAAGTAGTAGGCACTACCCCCACCCCCGCCACCGCCACCAAGATTTTCAGTGCCAGTGCCACCAGTGCCATTGGGATAAGTGTCCCAAGCACCGCCGCCTCCACCACCACCGCAGAGACCATTAGCGCCATTGCGATCACCAGAACTACCGCCATCACCGCCACCATCACCATTACAGAAAGATTCACCGCCGTCAGTCTTGTTACCAGAGTTATCAGAGCCAGTACCAGTACGATAACCTTTAGAGTCAGCATGGAGAGTACCATTGATAGTAACAGCGCCAGTAGCTCTAAAGAACATGACGCCGCCAACAGAGCCATCAAAGTCTGAAGGATAGAAGTTGTAGCTTGAGTCAACAGTAACGTTGGTGTAGTTGGGGACTCGTTGGAGAATAACATTCTGGGCATCGCCAGTACCTAAGCCAGAGTCGTCGTTAGGATTATCGCCATAGTAGTTGGCTTTGGCAGTGGTAAAGGTGACAATGTTGTCAGCAATGCTTTCGACAACCAGGGTTTCGTAGTTGCCGACGTTAGTGTAAGCAGTAGGAGTGCCTTGGAGATTGATAAGTAGGATTTCATCGCCAACAGCTAAGCAGCCGCTGGAAGGAGCTTGGTTAAGGGTAGCGGTTCTAGAGGTAAGAGCAGTGACGTTGTAGTAGGGCGCGTCACCTCCATCAGTACAGGAGCGGTCGGAGATGAGACTGGTGACATTGATGTCAGTATTACTGTTAACTGTAATAGGGCCGTCAGCACCAGTGCCAGTGTCGTAGCTACCGAGCATAGAGACACCGGTTGGTTGTTTTTTTAGGTCAAGACTTTTGTAGTCATCGAGATCAACAGTGACAATGCGTAAGCGGGTGTCATTGTCAAACTGATCAGTGTCGTTTTGATTGGCTAAGCGGTCATTAATGGTTTGAGAACTGCCATCGTTGTAAGTAATTCTAACTTCAGAAAGGGTAGGAGTGTTAAAGATGTTGGTGGTGGTTAAGATAACCCGGTACTGGAAGTAATCATCAGCAGTGGAGGTGGGGCTAGAACCAGCGGATGTTTCTAAGAGGTCTTTTTCGGCCTTGAGGGTGTCAACCTGAAGGGTGGTGTTGGTGGCAGTTAGGCTGATCCTAAAGATGTCAACAGCATTACAGCCGTCGGCGCCAGTACAATCGGCACTATCAAGATCGGTGATATCCCAATACACTTTTTGCCAAGTATTGGCCTCAGCAATAGTTACCGCTTGGGTCATTTCATTGCCAACTGATTCACCAAACCCCAGTTCCACTATTTGACCAGAACTAGTGGCATAGAGCCAGGCAGAGATATAGTCATAGCCGGTCAGGTCAATTGAAGCGGGGGTGTCTTCGGCGTAACCATTAGGAGAGCCAATTGACTCGAATTTAGTAATGGCGGTAGTGTCAGGTTCGTCTTCGTCTTCATAATAATTAACATTTATAGCAGCATCGCCGTTAGCTGGGGTTTCTAGGTCAGTTTCGGTCCAGTCTGCTTCTGTGTCCATGTTGTTGAGAAGAGTGAAGTTAGTGCCGCTGCCAGTAGAGGGTTTCCAGGCCTCCCAGGTGCCATCGGTAGAATTAGAGGTGCTGCCAGAGCGGGTTTGAATTTCAATCATGCCGTTGGTGTCCAGATCTTCAGTCCAGGCGATGGTGTCAAAAGAGGTAGCACCAGAAGTGTTGATTTCGTTGGAGATATAGATTTCATAGGGATTGTATTCTTCAGAGGTAGAGTCAATGGTATAGTCAGGGTCATTGGTGGAACCGTCAATACCGGTGGCATAGTAAAGAGCAATTCGGCCATCACCACCATCACCACCATAACCAAGGGCATAGCCACCAGTGCCGCCAGCACCACCAGAGGCGCTGACTAGGTTAGTGCCGATGTTTAAGGTATTACCCAGGAGTTTGACTGAGCCACCACTGCCACCACCGCCACCACCAGATCGGCCGGCGCCAGTGCCATTAGTACCAGCACCAGCATTGGACTGGATATAGCCAGAGACAGTGATGGTGCCAGCGGAAATATAGACGATGCCGCCACCTTCACCACCATTACCGCCTGCATGAGTAGAACCGTAGCCACCGCCACCGCCACCAGATGAACCCAGCATTAAGTCACTGAGGTTAGCATCACCATAGGTACCACCACCACCACCACCGCCGCCATACTGATTACCAAGAGTGCTAACATCAGCACCAGGACCGCCATCACCAGAGGTATTGGTGCCACCAGCTTCACCGTCATTGGTAGAGTAGGCATAACCACCACCACCAGCATCACCATAACCGCCACCAGCGCCACCACCAGCATAGTAGGCGTTGGCACTACCACCACCTCCACCAGCACCACCTAGAGAGGCACTACCAGTACCACCATTACCAACACCAACATCGTTAAAAACACCACCACCACCACCGCCACCGCAGAGGCCGTTAGCGCCGTTATAATCAGCAGAGCTACCGCCATCGCCACCGCCATCACCATTACAGAAAGATTCACCGCCATCAGTCTTGGTAGCATGGGCATTAGAACCAGTACCAGTACGATAACCATCAGAGTTAGAGTGAATGTAGTTAGTAGCGCCAACTGTAACTGTACCAGTGGCTCTAAAGAACATGACCCCACCTTTATCTCCATCAAAGTCATCAGGATAGAGTTCAGTATCAGCACCAGAGATGGTGACGTTAGTGTAGTTGGGGACTCGCTGGAGAATGACGTTCTGGGCATCACCAGTGCCGAGGCCAGAGTCGTCACTGGCAGTGTTGCCGTAGTATTTGGTTTTAGCAGAGGTAAAGGTAACGGTAGTGGAGGTAACGCTTTGGGCTTCTAAGGTCTCCCAGTTACCGAGGTTAACATAGTTGGAGGAGGTGCCTTGGAGGTTGATGAGGAGGATTTCATCACCAGCAGCTAGACAGTCGCCAGGGTCAGTGCTGATGGTAGCAGTAGTGGAGGTGAAAGCAGTAACTTGATAGATAGGCGCGTCAGCACAGCCAACTGGAGTTTGGTCAGAGATTTTGGTTTGGTTGATGCTGGTGTCAGAGGAGACAGTGATGGCGCCGTCTGAGCCGTCACCTAAGCTGTCTTGGTCTTTGTCAAGGGTGACAGTAGTGACTTTTTGCTTTTGAGTGAATTCAGGATTGAACTCGTTATCAAGGTCGTGGTCAATGAGTTTGGCTAAGGCATCGGTGATGCGTTTCCAGAGACTGGTAAGGGTATCATAGAACCAGGCGGTGGCAGCAATGTCATTGGTAGTCTGGTTGTGAGCAATTTCAAGATAGGATTGGTTGGCAAGAGAAGCATTAGAAGCAGTGTATTTGGTCATATCTAAAGCAATGCGGTGCCAGACATCATCAGTGCCGTAGAGGAAAAGATGGTTGGTGGTGGCGCCGTCGCTGTCAATACTGTTAGAGTCATAAAAGATGGTACCTTCGGTGGTAGAAGATGAAGCGGTTATGCCGGTAAGAAAAATTTCGCCGCCGCTGACATAAACGTCATCACCAATAACAGCATCACCGTCAACATTTATGGAAGTACCACTTGAGGCAGGATCGATGTAGAAGGCGGGGTCGGCTATGTCAGAGAAACGTTCAGAGTAAGTGTAGCCGTCATTGTCAATTCTAAACTTGGTGTCACCTGAAACAGAAGCAGTCATGATGTCCCCATCACCAAGTTGGTCAATTTGGAGGATGGAATCGCCGCCGCCATCATTTTGAACCAGGAAGTGTTCATTAGACTCTGGAGCTAAAACTAATGAGCCATTGGTTTGAGTCCAGGTAGCAAAAGTAGTCCCACCGTCTTTAAAAAATATATCAGCGTCATCAGCATCCAGGATAATATCGGTACTACCATCCAGAGTCATGTCGCCGGTAGAGTTAAGAGTTAGAGTGCCGGAGGGGGTGATAGTCAGATTACCAGAAACATCAACTCCAAAAGTAGCGTCAGTGCCATTCGCATATGAGATGGTGAACTGAGGGCTAGTACTGCTGAGTATTTCAAGAATGGAGCTGGGAACCGCTTCACCGATGCCAACATAATTTGATGAATTATCGATTCGCATGACTTCTGTATTGCCCAAATCTCTAAAAACAACATCTCCTTCAGCAGATTCTGGTTCGATATATAGATGGCCTCCTGAGTTCATAATTTTCATAATATTAGCAGAGCCTCTTTCAAGGAGTATAGTAGCGGCAGCACTGCCGTCGTATATATGTAGGGTTTCGGATGGAGTAGTTGTTCCAATGCCCACATTTCCAGTGGCGGGGTTGAAAGTGATGTCGTCTCCAGATGAAGTGGTAAAGTCAATGGCTGTATTTGAGTCCTCGTCGAGGTCAATGGTTAAGGTATTAGTTCCATCAGAAAAAGCTATTTCTCCAGTAGTAGCAGAACCCAGAGTAAGTGTCTGCATGTTGGTGGTAGCTAAAATACCAGTACCAGTTAGATAAGTAGCATTATCACCAGAGTTAGCTGAGATAGAGGCGGTGGGTGTATTTGAATCAACATTGATAAAGGCAAACTTAGCAGAGGTAGTAGAGGTGCCGCCGATAAGCACATCCCAGGTGTTGTTGAGAGGCGAGATAGCGCCGGTGTTTTCCTGCCACATGCCGCTTGCGCCACCACCAGAGTTATCGTCGGTGCAGGAGATGATACCAGAAGCATCAGCGGTTAAAGCTCCGCTGTTGTCATAACTGGTACAGTCAAAACCAGTAAAGACCAAGTCACCACCACGAGTGAGAGTCAGGTCATCGGCAGCATCAAGGGTTAATTTACCATTAGAAGCTCCATTGGCA
>Ga0209976_10001416_pt1 | contig 14183 bp, 20 predicted proteins | sample SumtaG_FD_182806 | JGI IMG/M metagenome (GOLD analysis project Ga0209976, IMG submission 182806) | Deep subsurface microbial communities from Indian Ocean to uncover new lineages of life (NeLLi) - Sumatra_00157 metaG (SPAdes) (version 2) | ecosystem: Environmental > Aquatic > Marine > Oceanic >...
CCGAGATTTATAGTGAATACCTGTGAGCACCACCGCGGGATCAAGTCAGTCGCACTGCACGCGTTGTTGATCAATATGAGTATCAACCATACCTTACTTATAAGCACCAACGTATGGTTGATACTCATATTTACATGAGTATGCAGTTGACAGATGGCGGAACTCTGCTGTATTTTGATTCTGTTGGGTGCCTGACGTGTTCTCACCAGTATAGGTGCTGAGTTTTTGAGTGGGAGCGCGTCGGTTTTTTTTTCTTCTTCACGACCGACCTCTTTAATAACAAGAGGTTGTGCGGTGTGAGAGTTACCAGAATAAGAGGAATTTGTGTATGACCGATATTGATCCTTTAATAGCCGTGAGTCGCGTCATAGCTAGGGTCGCCCTGATTTACGACGCAGCGGGTAACTCGGTCATGGTGGATACTGGAGCGGATGCTCAGGCGTTAACTGTGATCAACACTATACGTAACAGGGTGCACAGGGGACAAATGTTCAGCGTCAACTTGGTTGATTTAGCATTGGCTGGCGACGCCTCGATCGATATCCTGATTCAGCCAAACCGAACAGATGGTATGTATTTTGCGGGGTCAGTGATTTTTGGGTCTGACGGGCGGATCGAGTTGTTCGAGAATACAGTATTTTCCGATAAAGGAACTCTTATTAACCAGATAAACTGCAACAGGGTTTTGCCTTTGAATTCAAGAGCTGTTATATCTCAAGGGCCGACTGTCAGCGTCGACGGGACGAAAATTGTTGATAAATTGGTAACTGCAGGTGGTTCTGGGCAACGCGTGGTGGGCACTAATAGCGTGACTGAAGAGTTTATCTTTGCCGATAAGAACTATCTTCTAAGGCTCACGAACTTATCCCAGTCAAGCACGACCATCTCGATTAGTCTAGGTTTTTATGAAGACGTAAGAAGCCAGCCTGCGTTAGACGCAATAGTCGTGGCTTGACGAACGTATATATTAAGGTACAGTTGATTCGTCATCGTCGACTCCCCCGAGGTCGGTACATGGATTAAAGCCCCGTGTATCGGCCTCACTCCGTTCAGCGGACAGGAATGTCTTTCTCTCATCATGGCGCGCGCAACGAGAAAGCCCCAAACAAGATTTCAGGTCCTGTTCGGGGCTCGAGAGAGAGGAGTCGGTATGAGCTACCGACCTGCACAGAACTATCAGGTCTTGACCCGGTTGTCAAGTAATGATATGTTCGCAAGTTCTAAATGAGGAGGAGTATGATGCCAGATCAACCAGTGGCGGCCGCCAACACCTATAACGTACCAGTCCAGATGTGGCAAAAGTGGAACGAGCTCGCGAGGACGCTTTTTAACGGCACCTACGAGGGTGTTGTACGAATGGGTCAAGGCGGCGTGTTATTGCCCCTGACTGTCGAGCGTAACCTGAGTAACGATGAGTTCGCGACGATTGCGTGGAACAGTGCGGTGGTAGCCGCCTTCAAGGCAAATAGCCTGAGATTTTAACGATAACAAGGAGACGTGATATGGAACTAATTTTAACTGGTGCGGCGGTCGGGTTGCTTGTGGGCTGGAATCTACTCCCTCAGCCAGACTTCGTACGCCGCGGTGTAGCGACCGTGTGGCGAGCCATCAAGAGCATCTCTTAAAACAAGGAGAATTCGGTGCGTGAACCGGGGGATATCCTAGACCGCAGAATTGTCGCGGGTGATCCCTCCGGGGCACGTATGGAATGGCAACTCAGGGTAATCGAAGACGGCTCCACCTTGTGGATGCCTCTTCAGTTCGATGAGAATGGTGACATCGAGGCTGAGCCCGTGTGGATGCCGCTTCCCGGCAGTCAGTTCCTGTTTCTCAGTTGTCCGATATTCGAGGCCCTGTATGAAGGTACCCGTGGTCCGGGTAAGACGTTGACATTGCTGATGGATTTCGCCAGAGACGTGGGTAAGGGACACGGCAATAAGTGGCGAGGCATTCTCTTCCGGCGCGAGTACAAGGAACTCGACGACGTCGTCAAGAAGATCGAGGAGTGGTTCCCTCAGATATGGCCGGGCTTTCGGTTCCTCAAGTCCAAGGCCGAGTATATGGCTGTATGGCCGAGCGGTGAGACGCTGCTACTGCGCGCCGGTGAGGACGAGGAGGTTTACAAGACATTTCACGGTCACGAGTATCCATGGATAGGCTTCGAGGAGCTGACCCAGTGGGAGGACGCCGGGCTGTTTATGAAGATGCAATCCTGTTGCCGTTCGACGACGCCGGGTATGCCTTGCCGGGTAAGGTCGACCACTAATCCATTTGGTCCCGGCCACAACTGGGTTAAGAAGCGGTACGGTCTGCCGAAGCAGCGAGGCAAGGTATTACAGCCTCCCGGTGAGATGCCAAGGGTGGCTGTGCACGGCACTATGTCAGAGAACTTCCTGCTGACCCACGCCGATCCGATGTATATTATAAAATTGAAGAACGCGGCACGAAGCGCGGCGGAGGCCAAGGCTTGGATCGACGGTGACTGGGACGTGACTGCAGGCGGTATGTTCGATGACCTGTGGCGTACAGACATACATGTGCTTGATGACTTTCCGATAGGGCTCGTGCCCAGAGGCTGGACGCTGACACGCGCATATGACCACGGTCAGTCACATCCGTTTGCGGTTGGTTGGTGGCTCGAGTCGAACGGGGAGCCGATGAGACTTCCGGACGGTAAGCTAGTCGGACGCGTACGAGGTGACCTGATCCTGTGGAGGGAATGGTACGGCACGACCGGTGAGCCCAACGAGGGCGTGAGAATGCCGTCTTCGAGAATTGCCGAGGGCATCGTCGACAGGCAGAATGACTGGGGTGTTGCTGGGCGTGTACTGCCGGGACCCGCAGATACAGAGATTTATAACGCGCTCAGCGACCGGGATGGTCGGTGCCCCGCCGACGATATGGAGGATAAGGGCGTATATTGGGAGCGTGCAGACAAGTCGCGCGGGTCGAGAAAGCGCGGCTGGGAACTGATGCGAGCACTTCTCAAAGGTGCGATACCTTCCGCGGACGGCCTGCGAGAGGAGGCGGGTCTCTTCGTGTGCGTGGGATGCGCGCACTGGATTGAGCTGATACCGCCGATGCCGAGGAACAAGCGCGACCCGGACGATATACCGGACAAGTACGAGGATCACCTCGGTGATATGACGAGATACAGAATAACATGGACAGTGTCGGGTATGTTCCGACGCGATTTTTAGGAGACAGACGATGGTAGCACAAGCTACACTTAGAAGCCCTCATCCCGACGACGCTACGAGGGCAGCCCGACTAGCGTGGAATCTCATGCTCGACATGGCGAAGTATGGTAATCTACGCGACGTACACATAGTGAAGATAGGGCAGATCATGTCCGAGATGAACGCAAACGGGCTGTTCGACAAGCAAGGCACTGTCCTCAAGGGACCTATACCCGGAGACATTGAAGGGCATATTTATCAACATATCGGTTTTGAAGAATTAGCAAAGTGGGAGTCAGGCAGCTCAGAGGCTCCGCTTCCGAAGCCCGACACTACCGACGTGATCACTCTGACAAAGCTGGCCGCCGAGGGTAAGTTCTTCAGCGTACACCACTTACTACCCGAAGACGTAATCGGCCTCGACGTCAAGTTTCTGCTCGACGGCGAACCTGTTGATAGTGCGTTCGTGACCGAGGCGTATTGTCCCGGAGACGAGACAGGTTGGATCGTGAGTTATGTGGAAGGTAAGTATGTTGCGACCGAGCTTCGGCGAGGTAACTGTACTGCCGAGGTCACACGCCCTGATATTGAAGAGTAGTAATTGAACTAACACTAGCGCATCACGATACGGCGTGGTACGTTGTTGTTGATCAAACAGACGAGACAGACCTTATGGTAAAGAAGAAAGACTCCAACGATCCTTCGAACGTCAGCATCGCCTATGAGATTATGCTGCCTAAATGGAAGATGATCGACTCACTGCTCGGAGGCACCTCGACCATGCGTATAGCAGGCGAGGAGTTTCTGCCGAGACATTCCGCTGAATCAGGTACGAACTATGGAGAGCGTCTGGAGTCGACGACTCTGTTTAACATGATGGAGCTGACACTCGAGACGCTGGTCGGCAAGCCGTTCAGCAATCCCATAAAACTGCGTGATGACGTGCCTTCGGAGATAGCGGCGTTTGCGGACGACGTGGATTTGCAGGGCAACGATATCACGACCTTCTCACGTAATGTATTTCGCGAGTCGATCGCCAAAGCTTTCTCACACGTAATCGTCGATTTTCCGATGATTACCGAAGAGGAGCGCGCCTTGCGTACGCTCGAAGATGACCGTCAGGAGAACAGGCGCCCCTACTGGGTATTCGTCAAGCCTGAGAATGTAATATTCGCCTCCGCCACATTCGAACACGGACGTGAGGTGCTCGAGCACGTCAGAATTGCTGAAGACATAATCGTCCGCGTGGGTTTCACCGAGGAGGTGCGAGAGCGCATACGCGTACTTGAACCCGGTCGGTTCGAGCTCTGGGAGCTTCAACAAATAGGCAGGAGACAGAAGCGTCAATGGATAAAGATTGAGGAGGGTATCACAGACCTTCCGTTCATCCCGCTGTTGACATTCTATGCGAATCGTGATGATCTGATGCTTGGCAAGCCACCTCTCGAGGACTTGGCATTCCTCAATGTCAGGCATTGGCAGTCAACGTCTGACCAGATCAACGTGCTGACAGTCGCGCGTTTCCCCATGCTGGCAGTGGCAGGCGCCACTGATCAGACAGGTAACACGATGGCGATCGGTCCTCGTCAGTTGCTGGGCACCAAGGACCCACAGGGTCGTTTCTACTACGTGGAGCACACAGGTAAGGCCATCGAAGCAGGTCGACAGGACCTGCTTGATCTGGAACAGATGATGGCCAGCTACGGTGCCGAATTTCTGAAGCGTAGGCCGGGCAATACCTCTGCGACGGCAAGGGCTCTCGACTCGGCAGAAGCCATGAGTTTTCTGCAGGATGTGACGGTACGTTTTCAAGATTTCATGAGTCAGTTGCTCGACGTTACCGCGGCATGGCTCGGTATGGATGATGGGGGCACTGTTGATATGATTACTGATTTTGGTGGAAGCGGAGCGACGGCTGAACGACTGACTACGCTGCTGACTGCGCGCTACGGCGACAATAAGAGACCGGGCGATCTCTCGCGCGAAGATTTCTTACTGCAGCTCAAGGAGCTCCAGATACTGAGTGATGATTTTGACCCGCGGGTGAACCTCGCGCGTTTAATGATGGAGGCCGCAAGTGTGGGCTTCGATACCAACCTGATTGACCCTGACGATGTCAACAGAACAACCAACGAGAAGGATGATGACGATGGCAACGAAGGAAGTGACGAAGAATAGACTACCAGATACGATAGACATCGGGTATGCGCCGATATCTATTGCTCAAGTTGACTCTGATCAGTTAGAGGGGTTAACAGGTTGCTCAATGGGCGCGTATTCCGCACTGCGTCGGAGAATAGCAATCGTCACGGGATACGGCGGTTTAGAGGATGCTAATACATTAACACACGAGTTGAATCACGCGATCTATCAAGAGGCAAGTTTAGAGGAGGGTGATTCCGAGGAGCGAATCGTAGGTATCATGACCGACGGTATGATCGAGGCTATGCGGCGCAACCCGGAGCTTTTCGATTGGATCAAGGATCAGATACATGGCAGCTAAAAAATCATCATACAAAATAGTCGGCCGGCGCAAGAGCAGTAAGAAGCCCGGCAGAAAGCGTTAAACATGGCAGCAACACATCCAAAAATTGTCCTCAGTAGAAAGAAACAAAAAGCGTTTCTGAGCGTGCTCAGCCGCACCGGTAAGATAGGCGTCGCAGCTGAGGCCGCGGGATACACCAACACGCGATTCGTGCGTAAGCTGCGCAACAGGGACGCGGAGTTTGCAAAAAAGTGGGACGATGCTGTAGATGCCGCGGGCGATATTCTTGAGGACGAGGCTATCCGTCGTGCGGTGGACGGTGTTGAGAAGGCCGTCTATTTTCAGGGTAAAATAGTCGGATACGAGAGTCACTACAGTGACCAGATGCTGATGTTCCTGCTCAAGGGTAACAGGCCGGACAAGTTTGCGAGCAGGAGTCAGATCGACGCGACCCTTAGCGCAAACATCGGTGTGGCACTACTGCCTATGACGGCGCCCGCGATGGAGGACTGGCAGCGTGCAGCGCTCGACGTTCACGACGCACAACGATTGGACAAGATTGTCGACGGTGAGTTCGTCGAGGTCGACGTCAAGGCGGAGCCAACAAAGCCCTCACAGATTGGGAGGGGATCATGATGCCGAAGCTGAAGGTTAAATCAGCTTGGCGTGAAAGCCTGCTGCGCAACCTGCGTAATGGTAGGTCGTTGACAGTGGCATCTCGTATGCTCAACATAGGAGCATCCAAAATTACGCAGGAACGGCGCCGTGATAAGAATTTCGATACTGAGATGACAGAGCTCGGACATCCACGCACCACCATGCTCATGTAAGGAGTGTACATCATGCTGACACCTAATAGGGGTGAGGACAAGAAGACTTTTATCGATCGATATATGATTGATAAAGAGGCTATTGATGATTTTCCGAATGAGGAGCAAAGGTTCGTGTTATGCAACAATATATTTGAGCAAGATCGTAAGAAACAGCGTCGTAACAAGCGTCGCAGACGCAGGAGAGGTGTTATACGTGCTTGACACTCGCATGAAACTGGATAATGTCTAACTACAGACCACCGTGATGGTGGTAAGAAGGTTCAGAGTGATTCTGAATCAAATACAGGAGTAAATGACGATGTTCGACTTTGAGAAGAACAAGTTTGTCGATAGTCTCGACGCCGTACCAGAAAAGTATCGCCCGCTGTATGCCGAGATCACAGACGGTGACGACTCGGGTAAGTTTGGTGTTGCTGAGCAGTTTACTGGTATCGTGAGCGACTACACGGGAACCAACAAGGCTTTGTCTACGGCACGAGCTGATAAGAAGACAGCAAGTGACGAATCGGCAAAGCGCCGTGTCGCACTGAGGGCCTACGATGAAATTTTTGATATGCTTGACCTTGACGAAGAAAGCCGAAGTGCTGACTCGCTGAAGGAAAAGATTAACGAGTTCGTGGACGGCGCCAAGAATGGTAAGGAGCTGAAGATTAACCTCGACAAGATGAAGGCTGAGATGTCTAAGAAGCACTCAGGCGAACTTAGTGATAAGGACAAGGTGATCAGTGAGATTACTGGGGCGCTATCCGATCATCTGATCGGTGATGTCGCGACTCGTGAACTGACCAACCAGAAGGGCGCGGTCGACCTTCTCATGCCGCACGTGCGAAGTCATGCCAGTGTTGTCAAGACTGACTCCGGTAAGTACCGCGTAAACGTGATTGATGGCGAGGGGGAAGTGCGATTCAATGGAGCCGGCGAAACTATGGGTATCAGTGACCTTGTCGCCGAGATGAAGTCTGATGAACGTTTTTCACGCGCGTTCGAGAGTGAGACACCTGGAGGTAGCGGGTCCAAGCAGAGTAGCTTGAATCGGTCGACCTCGCAGCGTACATCGCTTCAGAACGGTGATAGGTCCTCTCACGATAAGATTTCCTCAGGACTGAAGAATAAGAATCGGCAGTAGGACTTGACAAGTACATATACTTGCGTACTTATGTTAGGTAGAGTATATTTGGTGCAATCGATCAAGGCAGCCGGGTGTTGCTTTGACAGGTTGTGAGGAATAACAGGCCCTCCGAAGGGTGATCCTACGGGGCCGATCAGTAAGTCGACGTGAGTCGCCGCCTCTGAACCGGTTACGAAAGAACACTTTTTTCAACTCGCGCCACAAGTGCGCGATAGTGAGACCGAAGGAGGGTCTAAAATTATGGCAAGTGTAACTCTGGTCGAATCGGCCAAGCTCGCGCAGGATGAACTGATCGCGGGTGTTATCGAAAATGTAATCACCGTGAACCGCATGTTTGAAGTGCTGCCTTTTGATGGTATCAATGGTAACGCGCTCTCGTACAATCGTGAGAATGTTCTCGGCGATGTCCAGAACACCGGCGTAGGTGACACGATCACGGCCAAGGCCGCGGCGACGTTTACTAATATACAAGCTGCCCTCACCACGATCATCGGCGACGCCGAAGTGAACGGTTTGATTCAGGCTACTCGCTCCGACGACGGTAATGATCAGACGGCAACACAAATCGCCTCCAAGGCGAAGAGTGCGGGCCGACAGTATCAGAATCAGTTGATCAATGGTACAGGCTCAGGGAACCAGTTCAACGGACTCATTAACCTGTGTGTCGCCGGCCAGACCGTTGATACAGGCATCAACGGGTCTGCACTCACCTTCGAAATACTGGACGAGCTGATCGACCTTGTGGTTGATAAGGACGGTCAGGTGGACTATATATCCATGAACGCGCGTACTATCCGTTCATACATGAGTCTGCTTCGAAGTCTCGGTGGTGCGTCGATCGGCGACGTGGTTGAATTACCAAGCGGCGCTGAGGTTCCGGCCTATCGTAGCGTTCCTATCTTCCGGAACGACTACATTCCTATCAACCAGACCAAGGGCAGCAGCACGTCCACGTCCACGATCTTTGCGGGTACGCTCGACGATGGTTCTCGTCAGCACGGCATCGCGGGTCTGACGGCCGAGCGTATGGCAGGTATCAACGTCGTTGACGTGGGTGAATCCGAAACCAAGGACGAACGCATCTGGCGAGTCAAGTGGTACGCTGGCCTCGCGTTGTTCTCCGAGAAGGGCCTCGCCTGTGCGGACGGTATCACCAACTAGATAATTTCGTGGGGTCGGCAATGTCGGCCCCACAAACTATGTATTTTATAAATTAAGGAGGCCATTATGGCAATTGTAGCACATCTTGTTGAACGCACGTTTAGTGATGGGGACAACGACCTCCGCGATTCTATACGGGCGACCATCGTGGCCATTGACGACGCGGTAGATACTACCGCCGCGCTGATTCAGGCCCGAGCAGTCACAGTACTTAACGCCGCTGGCTTTGATTTGCCGGTTGGGTATTTTAACACTAATCGTTCAGTGGTTGCTACATTCGATGCAGCCGGCGACAACGCGGTATTCGAGGATAAGCTCTCCGAAACCGTAGCGTAGGGAGAAACAGAAAATGCCTGCCTATCAGATTGATCTACTTGCGAACGCGCAGTTCACACTGCCTCAAGGCGTTAACTCTATGGTGATATTCGCAGCATCGCCTGCTGACGCACGTAATCTCGCCGAGTCGCGCTTCACCGGTGACAGTAATGCTGCTTGGCAGGCGGCTACTGTAACGGAGATCACGGAGGCTTCCGATTTCTCGGAGTACGCTCTCCATGTCGCCGTGCTAAATTCGGTTCCTGTCATCGATATCGAGGCGTCACCCTCGGGTATCGCGGTGACAGCAGGTGTTATTGGCGTAGCCGGTACAGGTTACACAGCTAACGATGTCGTAACTCTTGTAGGAGGTACGTCCACGCGCGCGGCCACATTCCGGGTCACTGCAGAAACAGCCGGGGTGCCTGACACTATAGAGCTCGTCGATCCCGGCGAATATACGGTGGCGCCAGCAGCCTCTCCGCTGGCCACCACCGGAGGCACGGGTAGTGGTTTGACAATCACACCAACAAGTTCAGCCAACTCTGTAGAGGCTATGTACGCTAATGCAGTTGGACTGCTTAACGCCACTTCGATTATCGATGCCTCGGCTGTTGATATGGGTGACGGCACTAACCCTCTGTTGACCATATCCGCCATCAGTGACGCTCTTGGTGATCGTCGGGTGCTCGTAGAAATGTTGCGGGTACAGGGTTTCGACAAGACGTCTATTGATGGCATGGTCGGGACTATCGTTGATGAAGGTGTTTCCGGCGCGGTGCTTAGTGCTGCATTCCCACTCGTACAAGTGGCTGGTCAGGTACAGAGCGTGGTAAGACTCTCATAGAGAAAGAGTAACAACGAATCGGACGGCCACACACGTGGCCTTTCGAACAAAATAGACTAACAGAGGAGACAGACGATGTCGCAACCTACTAATTTCAGGCTTGTCCTGACAGGTCCCTATGTGGGACAGACTAAATTTTTAAACGGGTACTGGTATGTTGATGGTGTACTCGATATCACGGACACACCTGAAAACATGGAAGGTCTTATCCTATACATGGGCAAGTCTTATCAGGCATTCCTTGAGGGATCAGATGAGCATAAGGCAGCTCAGCAGCGTGACGCAATATACTGTGAGGAAGAATTAGCAAAGGAGGCTGAAAATGGCGAGCGTGATACTCACGGGACAGATAGGCCGGAACACACGGTTCAAGGGTCAGACGACTCACTTGAAGGCAAGGTTCAGCCGGCTGGGAGAGGGTCTGCCGAGGTTCCCCCAGTCGACGGGGCCTCAACAGCTGATAACCCGACCGGGACCGAGGGGAGTATTTCCAGTGGGGACGGACACGAGAACACCGGGCTTTCCGACACAGAGACGGGGTCGGGTGGGATTGTCGAGCCGACGGGGACTGTAGACCCTTTGCTGGAAAAGGCCATACTATCGCTTGATCCCTCCGTTAAAGAACACTGGATTGCTGACGGTAGGCCAGCTATGGCGGCCGTAGAAGCGTCTTTTGGATCGGCTGACGTTACTCGTCGGGATGTTGAGGCGGCTGTTCCTGATTGGAACCGAGACAAGTCTCAGGAAATCGCAGAACTAAAGGCGCTAACGGATTAGTTGCTATATTCTGTACGGACTGTTAGATTGACGTAGGTATTCGTCAAGGAGAATGCAAATGGCATCAAGAGGCACCACCGCAAAGACAGGACGTCGTTTTATCGCGACTTCTGGTCGCGTAAGTCCGTCTACCAAGACATCGAAGCCGGCTAAGCCGACCTTCGGGACGAGCTCGCAGTTTAGGGGTATTGGTCGAGGTGTTGAGGGCGACCCACGCAAGTAAAGGAGAAATAACATGTCTATGGATACAGCAACTACTGATACGAAGGCCAAGAGATTTGTGAGCATAGCCGGCAACTCAAGGCCTGCTACGAGCGGCAACAAGAATACACAAGCGACTGCACGACGTAAGGATGCGTTTTCGCAGGTTCCTGAGTCACTCACTACTCAAATTAAGGGTCCTGATAGGGGCCGAGGCTAATAGGCATGAGTCGTGGTCGTTAAGGCCGCGAATTATCGGTCTATCTCATAGGAGGGAGACGGCCTCATGGCCTTCGTAGTCGAAGACGGCACCGGAATCACAGATGCGAACGCGTACATAGCAGTAGCGTTCTTTCGCGATTACCACACAGATCGAGGGACAGATACCTCATCATTCACCCCCGACTCGGTGGTGGAAGGCGCTATCGTGCGTGCTACAGACTATGTAGACAAGCGATTCGGCAATAAGTACCGGGGTTTTAAACAAGGTAAAGATCAGGGCCTTGAGTGGCCGCGCCTCTCGGCATTTGACAATGACGATTTTCTACTCAATGGTATCGACGCGGTACCCCGACAGATGCAAAAGGCGATCGCAGAATACACGTTGATCACGCTGCAGTTGGGTGATCTTTTACCTACACCCGCACGCCCTTTTTCCTCGATCGACCCGACTACCGGCGATGTCGTGAGCAGCCCGAGCGGTCAGATCACACGTCTGAAAGAAAAGGTCGATGTTATCGAACAGACGACGTCGTATTCCAACAATTCCGAACTGATCACTAACAAGAAACCGGGCGCGTCATCCTCGACCATGGTTACAGATATTAATATACCTGAATATCCTGTGGCGGATGAGTGGCTTCAGGAGCTGGTTAGGCCAGACTTCTCAGTGAATCTGCAGCGGGGTAACTGATGGTAGATTATGTCAGTCTGGCAGCGGTGGCCAAGCGCCTCATAGACGCGAACGGTAGAGACCTCACGATTCGCAAGAAGGACCGTGTGCCTGCCGATTCGAATAAACCTTGGCGCGCGGGCGGTACGTCAGATACTGACGTCGGCCCACTGAAGGGGGTGTTGGTACCTTACGAATCGAAAGATGTGGACGGGACACTGGTTAGGCGCGAAGATAAAAGAGCCCTGATAGCAGCCAACGACACGAATCCTGACCTGATCGAACAATTCGACTCAGTGGTCGATGGTTCTGACGTGTGGCGTATCGTGAGTGTCGAAACGTTGAATCCCGGTGATGTGCGGCTTATATACACTTTGCAACTGAGGAGATAGATATGCCTATATCATCCATAACTGACGCCAGAAACGCCATACAGACGCTGTTTAAGACGGCATGGGATGCTCAGACACCTCCAGTACCTGTGGTGTTGTATGCTGATGTTCGTAAGGAAGTGCCTGCTACGTCCGACCCTTGGACGCGCATAACCGTGGTACATAACACAAGTACACAGGTGACGCTCGGGCAGATCGGTAATAGGCGGTTCCGAAGGTTTGGACTTGTCAGTGTAGAAGTCTATACGCCGTTCGGTACCGGCTTGACAGACAACGACAGATTTGTCAAGGTAGCTATCGACGCCTTTGAGGGTAACACTACAGGAGGCGAGGACACAGTCGAGTTTAGAAATGTTCGCTCTAACGAGATAGGCTCGGATGGAAGTTGGTTCCAAACGAATGTGATCGCCGAGTTTGAGTATGACGAGGTAAAATAGCCCAGACATCGAATATGGAGAATTAAACAGATGACCATTGTAGCAAAGATCGACTCCAATAATACGGGTCTGAGTTACGCCGAGGAACTTTCTCTCGGCGTATTGCCTGTTACCCCTACTTGGATAATCCTCGAACCGAACTCATACTCAGACTTCGGCGGCGAGATTACTACTGTAGCGCGCGCCCCGATCAACCCCAGTCGGCAGCGACAGAAGGGTGTTGTGACTGATCTGGATGCTTCCGGCGGGTTCAACAGTGATCTGACACAGAAGAATATGGAAGACATACTGCAAGGCTTCTTCTTCGCTGACCTACGGCCGAAGGGTGAGGAATCTGCGACGTCTGTCGTCGCCACAGGCGAGCTCTACAACATGGCCGATACTACGGGTATCTTTGTAGGATCGCTCGTGTTCGCCTCTGGATTTGTCGAGACTAATAACAACGGTTTGAAGAATGTCGATGTGGTAACTGCGTCCACCTCTATTTCAGTAACCCAGACACTCACTGATGAGGGCTCACCCCCAACCACAAACAATGTTGTTGTTGTGGGTAATGAGGGTACAGCCGGGGATATCGACGTCGATGCGACGGGTAGTCTGCCTGCACTGACTAGCACCACACTTGATTTTACCACGCTCGGCCTGATCCCCGGTGAAACTATCTTTATCGGAGGTGACTCCGCATCTAACCGGTTCGTAGCCGCTGCCAACAACGGGTTTGCGCGCATATTTTCTATCACAGCGAATCGGCTGACGCTCGACAAGACGCAGGATACCATGGTGACGGAGGCGTCCACTACTGAGACGATTCAGTTGTTCTTTGGCCGGGTGCTGAAGAACGAGAGTGATCCAACATTGATCAATCGTCGCAGTTATAACCTTGAACGTACCCTCGGTGCGCCTGACGATGCTCTTCCCGCAGAGATTCAGTCTGAATATCTGGTCGGCGCAGTACCGAATGAGTTCACGTTTAATCTGAATACTGCTGACAAGGTCACTAGTGACCTGACGTTTGTCGCGACTGACAACGAGCAACGTACGGGCGCGACAGGCGTTAAGGCTGGTAACCGCCCTGCGTTGGTACTGGAGGACGCGTTTAACACGTCCAGCGACTTCACCCGGCTGAAGCTGGCTATTCTTGATCCGACCAATTCCAATCCGACCGCGTTGTTCGGGTTCTTGACAGAGTTTACGGTTGCTATCAACAACAACGTCACGCCTAACAAGGCAGTATCTGTATTAGGTGCTTTCGAAGCGACGGCCGGTAATTTCGAGGTTGGCGGGTCGATTACTGCATACTTCTCACAGGTTACGGCGGTACAGGCCGTACGCAACAACTCTGACGTGACACTGGACTTCTCTATTGTGAGGGCCCGGACCGTAGACACAAGCGTGATCAGAAGCGGTGTCAATGTCGACGTACCACTGATCGGTCTCGGAGGAGGTCGTATTACTGTCGAGCAAGATGAGCCTATTCTGATCCCACTCGAGTCGCCGGCAGCCGCTGACCGAAACTTTAACCACGCACTTATGAT
>Ga0209976_10001417_pt1 | contig 14173 bp, 13 predicted proteins | sample SumtaG_FD_182806 | JGI IMG/M metagenome (GOLD analysis project Ga0209976, IMG submission 182806) | Deep subsurface microbial communities from Indian Ocean to uncover new lineages of life (NeLLi) - Sumatra_00157 metaG (SPAdes) (version 2) | ecosystem: Environmental > Aquatic > Marine > Oceanic >...
TAGTGTGTAAAGATTGTGTCCCCCCCAAAATTGATGAAAGAGCTTGTAAAGTAACCCTTACTATGTTATTTTCAGGTTCTTGGGCAGTTAATGATACCCCAGCAGTCTGAGTATGGAATCTTAATCTCATTGATTCAGGTTTTTTAGCTCCATATTTATTTTTCATTCTTTTTGCCCAAATTCTTCGGGCAGCTCGATATTTACAGATTTCTTCGAAAAAATTATTATGCGAGTTAAAGAAAAACGATAACCTTGGAGCAAAATCATCTACATCTAATCCTCTTTCCAATGCAGCTTCTACATAACCAAAACCATCAGCTAAAGTAAAAGCAAGTTCCTGTACTGCTGTAGAACCCGCTTCTCGAATATGATATCCGCTAATTGAGATGCTATACCATTGCGGAACATATTTCGCGCAATATTCAATTGTATCAATTATTAAGCGCATTGATGGTTCTGGTGGGAATATCCATGATTTTTGAGCAATATATTCTTTTAAGATATCATTTTGTATGGTACCTCTTAATTGGTCCGGAGTATGGCCCTGCTTCTCTGCAACTACTATATACATAGCAAGCAAAATCGAAGCTGGAGCATTTATTGTCATGGAAGTAGAAATTTTGGATAAATCTATTCCCTCAAATAATACTTCCATGTCTTTTAAAGTATCAATAGAAACTCCTTCTTTTCCAACCTCACCTAAAGCTTTATCATCATCTGCTTCTATGCCATATATTGTATGGAGGCTAAATGCAACACTTAAGCCTGTGGTTCCATGGTCTAATAAAAATTTATAACGTTGGTTAGTCTGCTCTGCACTCCCGAAACCCGCAAACTGGCGCATAGTCCATAAACGTCCTCTATACATATTAGGATATGCCCCACGAGTAAAAGGATATTGACCTGGAAATCCTAAATTATTAGCATAATTCAAATCTTTTACATCATTTGGGGTATATATTCGCCTATTTTCAATATCAGACAAATTTCTAAAGCTTTTCTGCCTTTCCCTTTTAGCAGCATCCTTGAGAATATTTGCTTCCCATTTCTCCTTTTCTTTCTCAATTTCATTTGTTTCTGTCATAATGAGATGCCTATTAAGGTATATAATTATGAAATTTATAATTAAGAACTATTCTACTTAATTTCTATTCAATTTAGATAAGAGATTAAGATTATTAACTTTTATTAAATTTCATGTTCATACTATGAAGTACTGGTATATTAAACTCGCTTAAATCGTTTATTGAATCTTAAGTCGTTTTTTGTAAAATCTTTATATATCTTCGAAGTGATCTATTTCTTTTTTAATCTTTAATATTCTATACCAGGACGTGCATCTACTCCTTGAGCATAAGGATGTTTATCACATTTAAATTCAATTACATAATCGGCAATATCGCTAATTTCTTTGATAAAATTATAACCAGTACAGATTAATTCAACATGATTTGGTTTTTTTTGTAAAAGATCCAAAAAATCATCGAGATTAATAAGTTTAAGAGCTATTACATCAATAATTTCATCCAAGGCCACTAAATCATAATTACTTGATAATATTGCTCTCTTAGCATATTCAAATCCCCTTTTTGCTCTCATTTTATCATCATCAGAAGCTGATTCAGCAGAATAAACAAAGTCATAAGTACCAAATTGTTCTACCGGAATAATTTCTTTTAAAAAATGAATCTCTCCCATAAAATAGCCTGAATGATCTCGTGTTGCATCATGTAATTTTAGAAATTGAATCAATAATGGTTTAAGCTGATGGCCATGTGCTCTTATAATTCCACCAATAAGGGTAGTAGTTTTTCCCTTTCCATCCCCAAAATAATAATGAATTAACCCTACTTTTAGATGCTTTTGATCCATACTTAAAACACACTTTTAGTTTTAATAGATATCAGTTTCAATTAAAATATATCTTAATTCTCAAATAACCAATAAAAAATAAAACTATTTATTTCAAAAAAACATTTTTATGTGAAATTCTTCCAGAAACTTCTGATTTAAAAGCTATATCTATTTATTCTAGAAATTAGTTAATAAAATAATTAGCTAATTTGTTTTAGAGGTGAATATTATAGCTAAAAAATCTAAAAAAGTTGGATTAATAGATGGCAAGTTTTATCCTTGTCCTGAAACTCCTAATTGCGTTTCAACTCAAAGTACTGATGAGCAACATAAAATTGAGCCTATTATTTACGAATTGACTCAAGAAGAAGCTATTGCGAAAATCGTTGGAATTATTAATTCTATGAAACGTACAATAATAATTACTCAAACAGAAGATTACATTTATGCTGAATTCAAGTCAAAATTATTTAAATTTGTTGATGATGTTGAGTTTTATTTTAATGATAAAGAAAAGAAAGTCCATTTCAAATCAGCATCTCGTGTAGGACGTAATGATTTGGGTGTAAATAGAAAAAGAATGGAAAATATAAGAAAAAAATTTCTATAGATTAAAAAAATTTCAGTTTTGTTCGACTTTTTTATTGTGCCTTGAACGGGTTTTTATCTTTTAAGATCTTTTCTTTATATTTGTCTAAATTTGGAGGAGCCAAACCTGCTTCTGTTGCTTCTTTTTTTAGATTTCTCATGATTTCTGCTAAGTCTACTCCTGCTGGACACCAATTTGTACAATTTTCGCAGCCAGTACATAGAAACAATCCATCCCTGACAGTAGCTTCAATACCGTTGTGAATATAGTCTCGAATAATGTTTACCGCTCCTATTCCATATTTAGACGCGTAGACATTTCCAAAAGCTCTCGAAGCGGTACATACGAGATCACAACTTTTACAACTTATACACTTTAATAAATCCTTATAAAGAAGATTTTCCTTCGCCGCTTTCGTTCGCCATTCGTCTACAAGGATAATGACAACTTCCTTAGCACCATACATACCAAATACACGAATGCCTTGAATATCTGAGGTATTTGATGGCGCGCTTATCAAACTTATATACGCTCCATCGACATTCATTATTCTCTCTTGCATCTTTGCGACAAGTAAAGCGTCAAAAACAGTAGGGACAATTTTTTGAATACCAGCAACCACGATATGCTTTTCTGTCGCCCGTGTTAATAAACTAATGTTGCCCTCATTTTCTACTAAAATTATCGACCCATCATCGGCAGAGATCGCATTAGCAGATGTGAGTGAAACTTTCACATTATTTAGTAATTCTGGACGATAAGTTGTTCTATAATAATCAACTATCGCTTCTGCTTGAGGTTTAAGCTCAACATCATGTTTTTCTTTGATTTTTGCAACTATTTCTTCCACTGTAAACTGAATCCCTGGACCTAATGTGAAACTTGGATATTTATAATCAAATAATTGACAAAGTACATCTCCTAAGTCAGTTTCTTTAATTTCTATATTGTTTTTCTTCAAAATATCAATAATACCTGCATCTTTTGCTTCCAATGATTTTGACTTATAAAGAACCTTATTATCTCCCAATTCTTCCATGAAAATCTTTTGGGCCTCCTCATTAGTTTTAGCAAAATGAACTTTAAAATGATTCGTTTTTCCCAATCTTTTCATACATAATTCTATATATTCCTCAATATTTTCTATAAAATCTTCTCTCATCTTGATTATGTTATCTCTGTGTCTATCAACAAATTCTCGACTCGTGTCCTCATAAAGAAATCTCAAATCGTAAGATTTGTATTTGATGGGACATGCCAATTTCCAGATTTCCCCAAATTTAGCATATACGGAATCTTCATTTTCTAGTTCCTCTAGTTTCTCTTTAACTTCTTCATAAAGTTCTTTTCCTTTTTCAGACACTTACAGGATCAACCCCTTCCATTAACTTTAATATAAAATCTTCAAATTTTATTACAGGCGTTTTTATCTTATTTTCTTCCTTAATCCTTTTTAATGCCGTATAACAAAACGGACAAGCCGTTAATAATGCTTTTGACATTCTCATCTGTTCAAAGATTATTTTAGAACTATAATCACTATTTTCTTTAAATATAGAATAAACTCCTCCTCCAGCCCCACAACAAAGCGAATTTATTCGATTATTTTCCATCTCCTTAAGCTGAATGGGTCCTTCTATAGAGTTTAGAATATTCCGAGCTTCCTCAATAATAGGGACTTCAGCGTTCCTTAAATGACATGCGTCATGATAATACACACTTAGTTTTTTTCCTGAATATTTTAAATTTAGCTTCTCTAAATTTTCTGGCAGATTCATAAATTGTAATAAATGCATCACTTTAACTTTAAAATCAGATCCTAAATATTGAGGATAATAACGAGTAAGATAACTATAACAACCAGCACAAATAGTAATTAACTTAGTAACATCATTACTCTTAAACCAATCGTTCACAAGTTTTACGTGATTTTCTAAGTCTTCTTTGATTGCCACTTGATGTGCTAATGCCCCACAGCAAGGGGGATCGTCAATAATTTGATATTCATCATCCAAGAATTTAATAATATTTGTAGCATTTTCACATGTACCTTTATATTTACTTCCTGATAAACAACCAAAATAGATAAGCTTAGTCATAATTTATTGAAGTTTTTCTTTTTATTATTTTTAATTGTTATATACTTAAATTTGAAAATTTTTATAATGCTCGGAGAAATCCATTTTTGGCCAGAAAGAATTTATCATTAAAATGTTTTTAAATAGGGTTGAAATCCTAATTTTAATTATAATTTCATTCTAATCTAAAAAAAAATGATGATACTATGTTAAATAAGTAATTATAAATTTTTTTTAAAAATTTCAAGCGGATCGTGACCCCTTTCTTTGAGAAATCGGGAGGCCTGTTCCCTCTGGTCAATAGGAAAATCTTGTTCCTCCCCTTCGCGGTAAACCAAATAAATCGCTTCTTTAGGACATTTATAAACACAAACTCCGCAACCTATGCACTGATCTGGGTTAAATAATACTTTCTTCTGTTCTTTGTCATGCTCAATAGCGTTCATCGGACACCGTCTTGCGCAAAGACCACAAGCTATACATTTTTCTTCATCTATTTCTCGGATATAGTTTGAAGGTTGATGTCCCCTTGGAATTATTCCAGGCATTTTTACGGCGGTTTCGAGAAAAAGGCAACAACAAGAGCAGCAATTGCAAATTGTATCTATTTGCTCAATAGTGGTAGAGACTCCGTGAACTAACCCTGCGTCAGCCGCTTTTGCTAATATTTCAAGCGTTTCTTCTTTCGTAATTTCTTTGCCTAGACCATTTTGAACTATATACTTTCCAAGCCTATCAAAATGAAGACAATTTAACGTCTCATGCTTACACGGCTCAAAAGCAGGATCAAGATTATGTCTATGACGACAAGGACATGTTGAAACAGTATAATACTTAACTTTATCAATTACTTTCAAAATATCCTCATAAGGCATGACTTTGACCGTGTCTTTTATCGTTTCGTTAATTGGAATTGCGCGAAGTCCTTTAGTTGGATGTCCTAAAAATTCTTCGGCATATGTTTCTATATAGTATTTATTTGCAAGTGGAGCAAGTTTTCGATTCCACTCATCATCTTCTCCTTTCCATCCGGGCATTCTATAATATTGAAATAAGGAATCATTTAAAGCGTAATAGATGGCAGATCTACTTTCTACTCGCATGATAATGCCTTTCTTAGCAAGTTCATCCAATTTCTTTTTGAGCACCTCAATTGGTATGTTTAATTTACTTGAAAGTTGCTTTATTGTATGAGGTAAATAAGGAATTTTGGCACAAATTTCAGCTTCTTCAGGAGAAAAACGCAATTTAAGCATAGGGATGAGGTACTCGGAATCAGGGAGTCCGAATATCCATTCTCTAAAATGTTCAATTAATTCTTGATATGCATTTTTGTCAGGCATTACAAAATCATGATTTTTTTGTATGTTTAAAATTAAAGATTAATCTTAGCTTAGTAAAAAATGGATTATAAATAATTTTTCTCAATTCTTACCAAAAGTATTCTCGCTTGTTTTAAGTTTAAAAAAAATAAGAATTTAATTAGCTTTATCCATAAGATATTGAACTAATTTCTTAAGCTTTCTGACATTAGTATAAATTTTAGGAGCCTTTTCTTCAAGATATTTCATAAAGATATCTACATTTTCTTTTTTCTCCGCAGGCGCTTCACCAATAAGCTTTTGTATCCTCTGAAAATCACTTGAAAATATCAATTCATCATTCACTCTATTTGAATCATCCAATAAAAGAAATACATAGTAATCTATCAAATCTGAGGGATCCATTACGCCAGGGGCTTTATTGCCATCACCGGCTTTTCTACCTCTTAATAATCTGGTATCTACCATTGTTGGAAGTATTTGATTAAAAGTGATATTCTCTTTTTTATATTCTGCTGCTAATGATTTTTGCATACCTACTGTCGCATATTTAGATGCCGTATACGCAGCGAATTTAGGCATAGGATTACTATAGGCAGCACTACCAGTAATAATAAATCTAGCTTTTGCGTTTTTATCATCCTTTTTTAAATAAGGATATGCTGCTTTAAAAGTATTAAATACACCCAGGATATTCACATCGATTATTTCGGAAAACTTTTCGGGATAAAATTCATGTGTATTACTCATTCGTGAATAACCCGCATTCGCAATTACGCCATTTAACAATCCCAATTCATCATGAAATTCTTTAAAAATATTTTCTACTTCTCCGTATTTGGTAATATCTGCTGGTTTTACGATAATTTTTACATCTGTTCCTAAAGCTTCAATTTCGGTTTTTGTATCATTTAATTCTTCTATAGTTCTTGATGTTAGTCCAATGTTTGCTCCTAATTTCGCACACGCGATTGCAATTGATTTTCCAATACCTCTCCCAGAGCCAGTTATTACAATATTTTTACCATTTAATGTCATATCTACACCATTTATAATTACAATTATAATTACTAAATAAGCTAAAAAAGTTTTAAAATTTTTATAAAAACAAGAGAAAGCAAACTAAACTGAAAGATAAGCCTCGTTAATCGCAGAACATCCGCCGCATCTAACACAACCTGCCTTATTTTCTAATGGATTTAATCCATACTCTTTCATCATCTTTGCAGCTCTAATGTATTTATCTAATAATATATTAAAGCTCGTAGTTGGTAAGTCTTTCATTCCGGGGATTGATCTGACGGGAGTAATAAACGGTATAATTCCTAATGACACAATTTTTTCGAGATCGGAAAAAAAATCTTCATATGGTTCTTCAAATCCGGTTAAAATAAATGTTGAGACTTGATTTTTTCCAAAAATTTCAAGGGCATGTTTCCAATTGCTTTCAAATAATTCAAATGAAATATCAGCTTTTCCAGGTGTGATTATTTCTCTTACATATTTATCAAGAATTTCAATATGGATACCAATTGTATCTGCGCCAGCTTCTCGGAGCTTGGTTATTAGAGTTAAATCATCTAAGGGTTCTACTTGAACATGTAACGGAAGGTTTGGATAAGTTTCTTTTATCCCGGCTAAAAGTTCAATGTAACGTTTAACTCCCTTATCATCATTTTCATCAGTCCCGCTCGTTAGAGTCATATGATTACACCTCCCTTCTTTTTTGGCTTGAGTGATAACTTCATTCATTTGTTTGTAATTCTTTTCCTCTATTGTCGTATCATATTTTAAGCTTAGTTCAATTCCACAGAACTTACAAGCTTCCCCGCAAGCCCAATATTTACATTTTTGGTAAATAGTACTAGCTAAGCAGTCGATTCCATGTACTAAAGCTATTTTTTTCATTTGTACTCCATCTGAAGTTAGATGTTCAGGACTATAATATTTAGGATTAGGAACTAACTTCATTTTACCAAAAGAAAGTTCATTTTGAACATCATAAACTTCAAAGAAATTATCAATCTTTTCTCGGAGGACTAAATTAGTCTTTTGTGGATTATCCCAAAGAGCAACATTTACTAAAGTTTTGTTATCTTCTAATAGAAAATATCTGCCTCCTAGCGGTCCAGCGCCACCCTTTCGACCATAACTAATTCCATGCTTGCTATAATGATCCAATAAAGCTTTATCTAAGTATAATCCCTTACAGAGTAATTCTGTTTTCATCCTAAATGCTTCAACAGTATCTATCATGATCTCAAAAAAATAATGTTCTTGTTAAATTATATGTGTTTAGGAAATTTTTTAGCTATAAAAAATTATCATTATTTTTTTAGTATTATTTTTCTTTTTTTGCTTAAAATTTATAAGAGAAAAAAATGATCTCTGAGGCAGTCACAAATTGATTTTGCCGATTAATAATTTAGATCAAAAAACTAAATATTTACAAAAATTCAAATAAAAACAAGATATAGTAAAATAGTGAAAATAGGAACTGTTAGAGGTATAAAAATTAAATTTCATTTCTCAACATTAATAATAGTTGGTTTGGTAGGCTTTTATGCTGTATCTTTCTTCTTGAATTTAGTACCTGAGGCTTCATTAGTCGAGATTTTATTAGTAGGTATTATAAATGGCGTTATAATCTTATTTTCAATTCTAATCCATGAATTAGCGCATTCAATAGTAGCTCAGCAATATGGACTTAAAGTTTCTGAGATTGAACTATATTTATTTGGGGGTGTTTCTAAAATTGAAGAAGAACCAAGAACACCAAAAAGCGAAATGATCATATCTATTGTTGGTCCTTTAAGTTCTTTAATATTGGGAGCCATATTTCTAGCAGTAATGCTTTTTAATCCATTATTACCTCTTTGGCTGTATGTTACACTATTATATTCAGGAATTTCAAATATTATATTAGGTATTTTTAATCTTATTCCCGCATTTCCTATGGATGGTGGCAGAGTTTTAAGAGCTTATCTTTGGAATAGAAGGAATAATCTTTTATCAGCAACAAGGACCGCGAGTAAATTAGGACGCATTATTGGATATTCTATGATGGCTCTTGGTTTAATACAAATACTATTTGGCCAATTTGGAGGATTTTGGCTAATATTAATGGGTTCATTTTTAAATAGAGCAGCAAGAAAGTCGTATGTTCAAGCGAAAAATGAAGTTACATTGTCAAAAATAAATGTTAGAGATGTAGCTGGTTGGCCAGAATATGCTATACCTTTTGATACGCTGCTTAATGATGCAATAAGGAATTATTTTATAGTCTTTTCGCAGATATATTTCCCAGTTGTAAGAGGAAATGATATTGTAGGAATAGTTCATTTAGATGATATAAAAAGAGTGCCGATTGAACAAAGATCTGAATTCATAATTGGCTATATCATGAAGAGTCTTTCCGAATTCCCTTTTATATATGAAGAAGAAACAGGAAAAGATGCTATGAGAAAATTCAATCAAATGGATCATCGACCTCATATTGCCATCGTGAAAGACCATGAAAAACAAAGGATTGTGGGGTTCATAGGTGAATCAGACATAGTTAATGCAATGAAGCTCGAATTATATTCTCATGGCTCTTAATCAAACCGTTTTAGCAAAAATAGACTAATTTAACTTTTTAAAAATTAATAAAATTTATTTCTTATTTTATTTTATTATTCATAAGAATTAGTAGAAGTAATATACAAATTTTAAATAAAAGTGAAAATAAATGGCTCATAGACGTCCGTGGCACTGTTACTCCAAGTGGACTAGAAGACCTTTCCAATATAAGAGAAGTAGTAATCGCCGTCGAGAATTCGGTCGTGGCGGTGCACAGTCTAAAATTGTGAGGTTCTGGGGAGGTAATAAAAGCATTGCTTGGGAGGACTGGGAATTAGTAGTCGGACTTAAAGTCGACAAACAAATACAAATATCTTCCAATGCATTGGAAGCAATTCGTATTACAATTAATAGTGCTCTTCAGAAACATATCGGCAGGAATACTTTTCGATTCCGCATAAGACCAAAACCATTTCAAAAATATCGTGAGAATCGCATGTTGGCATTTGCGGGAGCTGATCGTGTACAGAGCGGAATGAGAAATTCATTCGGCCGAAGCACAGGGGTTTGTGCTCGGGTAAGAGCTGGACAGATTATAGCAGATGTGGGAACATCCTTAAAAAATCTACCCCTTGTAAGAGATAGACTGAGGGTTGCTTCTATGAAAATCCCTTGTTCATGCCAAATTGTAGTATTAAAGTACAAAGCTCCCGAGTTTTTTAAACGCTCAGGTCTACCATTATACGATGATAAAAAACGTAGAGAAATTCCCATATATGAAGTAAAATTTGAGGAATCCTCAGAGATGGTTTGAAAGTAAGGTCATTGTTATTTATTGGTATTTAACTATCTTTTTTAAGTTAAATTTTTATAGACTTAATACACTGGTTTTAAAGGGTTTATATTTATTAAGATAATTATAATGTAGGAGAAAAATTATTAATTCATATAATACTTTTTTATTTAAATTTAGTTAATTTTCAATTTATAGATTCTATATTTTTTTGTTATTTAGAAAATTGAAATATCTTAAACCTTTTTTTAATCCCAAGAGTATTGTTATTATTGGCGTCTCACGGCAGGCTTATACATTTAGCTATACAGTTCTTAAAAACCTATTAGAGATTTTTTACAAAGGAGAACTATATGTTGTTAACCCAAATGCTAATGAGATTTTAGGAATTAAATCATATCACTCTTTAAATGAGCTTCCTAATTCCAAGATTCCAGAATTGGCTGTAATTGTTTTAGGTACTAATATATTAGATATAGTTGAAGAGTTAGGCAATTTTGGAGTTAAATATATTACTATTCAAGCAGAATTGAAAACAGGGATTAATAACTCAGATTTTACTTTACGATTAAATCAGATTTGTGATAAATATGGGATTACTTATTTAGGACCATCCATGATTGGAATCATAAATTTCATTGATAACTTTACTACTTCAATTTTACCCGTCAGACAACATATTATGCGGGAAAATAAAAATATTAAAGAAGGGATTGGATTTATTGCCCAGTCTGGAGGGCTTGCAGGTGCGTTAGGATGGTGGACCCCTTCCCAAAGATTACCTATTTCGAGAGTGGTTCATTTAGGAAAGAGTTTTCACATCAACGAGGCTGATATCATTGAATTTTTCCTGGATGATGATAAAACAAAAGTGATTTCTTTATTTTTACGAGACATTACAGATGATCTAATAGAAGCAGTTAAAAATGTTGCCCCTCATAAACCAATATTATTCTTTTATGTGGGAAAAGATGAGTTGATGGTAAAGAAATTGAAGAACGCCGGTGGAATTCCTGTTTTAAATTATATTGAACTGTTTGAGATTGCTAAAATATTTTTGTGGTGTGCTGAACCCAAAGGCCCTAATTTAGGAATAATTGGGCCATCCTCTGGGGCAATTCATTTAATTGTAAATGAAATGCGAAAACAGCATTTATCACTAGCTAAACCAACTAAGGAGTCACAAGATATAATTTTAAATAAAATCGGAGGTTCAACTTGCGAATATGGCAATCCCGTGGATTATTGGCCACCGGAAAAATTTATCGGAATAAAGATCTGCGGGATTTACAACACTTCAGCAAATACCTTATTAAATGACGAGAGTGTAGATGGATTAATTCTTGCATTGGAATTTTTTATAGAAATTGAGTTTGATTTCAATATATTCGAGGGGATTAGAGACAAATACCCCGACAAACCTATAATAACTATCTTAATTCAAGCTGAAAGAGAAGGCGCAAAACGAGTCTTTAAATCTGCCTCCGAATTAAAAATTCCCGTGTTCGAAAATGAAGTGGAACGTGCAGTTCGAGGTTATCGATTACTTTACGATTACTACTCAAAAATAAAAAAGAAATAAAAAAATTAACTTGAAAATATATCTTTTAACTCAGCAGGAACCTTATCTTTTTCATCCAACTTGGAAAGTGCATAAATAATTTCGCCGCATTTACATTCTTTACTTTCAAACAAGTAAAATTTAAATTTGTTTTTCCATTTGCATATTCGGACAATTGTAATCTCAGCAATTTCACCACATAAACAATAAATTGCCATGTTCTCGGAATAATTTGGAACCAATGACTTGAAATCCTCAGGCGCAATAGTAAATTCGCATTCATTTAAAATAGTATTAATTTTGTCTGATAGCATAGACTTTAAAACGGGGATGTAACTTTTGATTTTTCCATTCTCTATTTTTAACTCACTTAATATTATAAAATTTGTTTCTGGCACTGTTTTTGGCGGTTGAGGTGGTAAAAGTTCTTCGGGTATAGGAAAAGGCTCCATGCCGGGGGGATAATCATAGCTAAAAACGTATTGCTTGGCTCCTCGAGAGGTACTTTGATTTAATAATGTCATGTTTGCATAATCTCTACTGTGAAGTACAAATTTTATAATTTGAAGTGGTACTTTCAGATCTAAAAGCCCTAATCGGATATTCTCTAATACGTCGCCAGCAAAATCTTTTAAAACCATTATATCACCGCGATTTTCCGTAAAAAACTCATTTCTATTTTCTTCTTTAAAATTATACCATTTTTTTAGTATTTTCGCTTGTATCAATTGGGGAACTACGCAGAATAAACACAACAAGGGAATAACATACCAAATAGGTATCAAATTCAAAAGTAAGATTAGAATTACTATTCCAAACATCGGTAAGGTAATTATTAATCGCAAGTTTCTTAATCGCTTATCGACTGGTTTTTTTAAATTGGCTTTTTCTAATGTAATCTCTTCTGCTCTCTTCTTTAATTTTAGAATTACATCCATAACTTGTTTGTCTTGGAATTTTTTCTTCAGTAATTTGTCCTCCTCATTCTCTACTGCATCAAAAAAGTCGTACATCTCACGCTTATAAAAATCTATGGAGCTATCCTTGTATACAAAGTCGAAATGGTCTTCCTTGAAATAATCAAGAAATTTGGCTATAAATAACTTTTTCTCTACTCCATGAATATCTTCTGGTTTGAGTCCTAAGGCTTCTTGGAGTACTTGCATTTGAGACTTCCGAGCTGGCTTACCCCGCCGTCGACGTCTTTGTTGTTTTTGTTCTTGTCCTTCTGAAGTACTAGGCTCTGAGCTACTATCATTCTCAGTTTCATTCATGATTTATTCAAAAATTAAAATTTTTTTTATAAAAAATTTAATTAAGTAAAGATAATTAATTTTTTGAATTAAAAGAAAAGAAATTTAATAAATATAATTGAAGTTGGCTAGAAATTAGCTAATATCTTAGTGAAAAAAAATAAAAAAAATGTTAATTAGACCGATATTACTTCTTTAACTTCTGGAACAAACTGCTTGATTGCACGTTCTACCCCTAATTTTAGCGTCTGTTGGGCGTGTGCACAACCAACACAGTGACCTTGCAGTTGTACTTTTACAATACCATCATCCGATATATCAATAAGGGCAAGGTCCCCTCCGTCCATTTGAAGCTGGGGTCTGATTTTCTCAATAACTTCTGCAATCTTCTTTTTATCTATTGCCATTTTTTTTTCCATCTTATTTTTTTTAAGTTCTTACTAAATAAAATGGTAATACACATTAAAATAATTTCTTTTATAAATTATGCATTATAATTCAAAATCAATTATAATTTGGGTCATAAATTTCTTAGATTATTAATAAAATAAAAGGGAATAATTGATTTAACCTCAAAAATGGTTTTTTTTATGGATCGACACGATTTCATGAAGGTATTGGCAGACGTATCAGATTTAATGGCTGAAGAACAATATCAAGATGCCCTCATTCTGATTGAAAAATTGAAAGAAATAGAAAAAAAGGGAGATTTTGACTATAATTTGACTCATAAACTCTATCAGCTTGATTCAAATGTCCGCTCTTTATTTAATCAAGAAGTTATTCTTAACCAGATAAATACCTTAGCTGCGAAACAAACCTCGATTTCTTTTAAGAAATTACATGAATTAATAAAAAATGATTTAAACATTGATGAGAATACGCTCAGAAAGGAGATTGAACTTCTCATATTAAGGGATAAGATTAAGAGTCAGATTGATGGTAAAGAGTTGAAATTTTAGTAATGGATCTTTAACCTCAAATTATAAAATTAACAGAATTATAATTATAACTCTATAACTTTATACTTTTTGTGCATTATGTTTTAATTTAAGAGCTTTTAGTTACTTTTTCTTCATTTAGTTTAAAAATCAAAGGGTTTTTAAATTTAATTTTAAAATAAATATAAAACTATCGTGTTGATTAAAGTTTGATTATTGAT
>Ga0209976_10001420_pt1 | contig 14161 bp, 4 predicted proteins | sample SumtaG_FD_182806 | JGI IMG/M metagenome (GOLD analysis project Ga0209976, IMG submission 182806) | Deep subsurface microbial communities from Indian Ocean to uncover new lineages of life (NeLLi) - Sumatra_00157 metaG (SPAdes) (version 2) | ecosystem: Environmental > Aquatic > Marine > Oceanic >...
TGCAGACCTAACACCTTTAGGAGTATTTTCTCCTAATATCATTCCTTGATCAAAAATTTGATCAAATTCATCACCTGTTTTTCCGTCTAATTCACTCAATAAATCTTCAAGGTACTTGCTCCCAACATCATCAGTATCTGAATCAACCATTTGTCGCAGCATCAACTCCCGACGAGTAACTTCATATAATTCTCTATCTACAGGCACACCATTACCATCAATTAATCCCCCCTCAACTCTACTTCCCTTCATATCAAGCCATTGCTGTCTAAATGCAACTATACCACCACTATCTAAAGTTTCTCTTGTAGCTCTTTCAGTTTGCTCAGCAGTTAAACCACCAAAAAACTCATCTATTTCATTAGGAGTTAAGTCAGCATATTTTTTTGGATCACCTTTTACTACCCATCGAGTATCTACATATTTATGAGCTTCATCAAAAACATGAAAATTACCACCAAGCATTTGCTCTTTATACCAAAAGGCAAGATTTACTTCATTTGCCCCTTTTACTACACCATCTTTAGCCTTTTTACCATTAGCCACCATCCAACCACTTTGATCTGCCTTAGTAATAACTATTGCTCCATTTTCAGTTAACTCATTCATCCTTCCTAGATCAGAAATAACTTCTCCTATGGTGCCATCGCTATTTAACTCATAAAAATCACCATCTCGAATAGTAATTAAAGGAGTATCTCCAAAGGGATTTGCTCCATTTTGCCCTTCTTTGGTAAACTTTCCAATAATATCTTTAACTGATCCATCAGTAGGTAAATTGTAAACAGCAACATTACCATTTTTTGTTGCATTCCAATACAAAATCATTCTATCAATCTCTGATTTACCCTGACCTGCTCCACGAACATTTATAATTGATCCACCACCAGCAGTCTGCTGCATAATATTAATAGAATCTTGAATCTGAAAATCATGATGTGAACTAATTCCAAGATAATTAGCCATTTCATTAAAATCATCATTAATACTTTCAATAGCTGCTTTAACTTCGTCACTAGCATTATCAGGCTCAACTATATATTTTCTTTTAACAGTTATTGGTGGAACGCTACCAGGAATCTCATAATCTCTAACTTCAAAACCCTCCATTAAAGTATTTTCTGTCTCATCTATTTGACTAAATCCATCAGCACTTCTCAATGAATTTGGTGGTTCGCCAATAGGTGTAACCCCGCGTGTTTGTGAAGAAAATGGACCTTCACTAAATTGAACTCTATCTCCTGGCATTAAATGAAAATCATCTCCTACTTCTCCTTTGAAAATAACGTCCCAGCCGCCATCAGAATTTTCTCTTATAACTCTTGCATGTGTTTCTTCACCTTGACCTAAAATTACTGTTTTCTTAGAACCCTCAGGACCATAAGTTAAAGTATCACCTTTCTTAAAAGTTTTTCCAGAGCCTGTTAAGTCTAAATCAGTTATTTCATCAGATATTATCTTAATCCTAGGATCACCAGTAGTTGAAGGTTTTCTTACTTCTGGTAAAAAAGATACTCCACTTCCTTCTTTTACTCTTACTCCATCAGGTCCAATCTTCATTACACCAGGTCTAGCTTTAAGACTATCTAATGAACTATCAGATATTCTTGTAGTCTTCACATAGGCACCATCCGGATTTATTTCAATATAATTCCCTTCCTGTAGATATCTACCAGGAATTACTCCACCTTCACTAAAACTACCTGTACTTAAAACATTTCCTTCTTCATCAAAAATTCTCCAATAGCCACTCTGACCTTCCCCTGTTGAAATTTTATAAGACTTGCCTCCAACTCTTAAATCAATATCTGCTCCTTGAATAAAGGTAACATTTTCAAATTTTCCTGCTGAATTACCAAATTCCCTAACACTTCGAGCCTCAATCACATCAGCTCTTCTAGCAGCAAATTCTAACCTAAAATCAAACTTGCCCGTTTCTGGATTAACTCCTCTATTAAATCCAAGATCTTCTAAAAGTTTATGAAACCCTCCTTGTTCCTTTAAGCCAATAACTCTTCCACTTTCATCTGTAACTGTAAAAAATGTTTTCTTTGGTCCTACTCCTTCCCAAGTTATTTTTGACCCAGCAGGAACAGGAATATCACCTTCGCTTAATTGTCTCAATAAATCTTCTGGATCAACCATCTCAAAAGATTTTCCATTAATTGTTGCCACTCCAGAATCTAATCTCCCCATATCCGGACCAAATATTCTATCTCCTATATTCTTCCTCAAATCAGCAGCACTTTGCCTCAAATCAGCCACTTTATTCCCTATATTCCCCCTAAATCCCGATCTTTCTAATGAATCAGTTGCTACTCCCTCTATAGGAATAAAGTCTTTTTTTCCTGTAGTTCCCGGTCCTAATAAACCATCTTTTATTTTAAGGTTATTAAATTGCTCTTCGCCAGTCAAAAGTTGAATTTTACTTCCGGCTACTAATGGAATCTCTGTATCTACTGTTACTTTTCCTGCAAAAATAATCTCCCTCTGGCCATTAACTTCAGGACCAACTATCCTCACAAACTGACCTTCATTTACATCTAATACTTCCCCTGCTCCATTAACAATTTTCTTTCCACTTCCTAATATCGCTCCCTCATCTCCCACATCAGCCAGATTAACTGTTCTAACAACCCTACTTTCTTCTCCTAAAAATCTATCCTGCCACTTTTTTGCAGTAGTTGTTAATCTTTCCCCTAAAGATAATGTCTTTCCCCTACCACTAAGAAAATTTTGGGAAGCTTGCTCTCCTAATTCATCTCCTAATTCATCTTTTAAAGCCCGAGCTATTCTGTCATTAATATCATCAGTTCCACTTAAAAATCTCTTAATTCTTCCACCTAAGCTATCAGTCGGAACAGCCCCCTGAACTAAATCATCAGCCAAACCAAGACTTTTTTCAGTAACTTGTTTTAATATAGTATTAGAAGGTACTTCATCAAAACTAGTAATTGTTACTCTTCTTATTATTCCTCCACTATCATCTGTAATTTCCATAAATATTTTTCCGTCTTTAAGTGCTCCTTCTAATGCTTCTCTCTCTCCTGATTTCAAACTACTCACTACTAAATCCTCAGCAAACTCCCTTGCTACTGCAGGCACTGCATCTTTAGCCAACTTCCTCATTGCTGCTCCTACACCAATTGTTTCAAACACACCACCCATAAGAACATCAGCCGCTACTCCAATAGTCATATCCTGAGTCTGAATTCTTAACTCTGCTTCACCAGCCTTATCTGCCATAAAATTTAATCCCAAAGCATCAACAGAGTCAGATTCATCTCCAGCTAAATCTCTTAATTTATCTTCCAGTCTTTCTCTGGAAGTATAAGTTACAACATCCACAAGTTTCTGTGTTCCCATATTTACAGCTGTTTCTATTGCAACTGATACTGCTGCTCCAACTGCTAAATTTCCGCCTGTCATTACTGTTGACAACACACCAGCACCAACACCAACAACCATTCCTCCTGCATTCTGTAAATCCGTAGTTGCATTTTCCCAAGCTAACCCCCCAAATCTATCTTCATATCTTGCTTCTTCCTGCAATGACTCATGAATACTTTCTACTGATAAATCAAAAACAACTTTTTCTATATCTGATAAATTATCAAGGCCATCACCAGTATAAATATCTATATTAATCTCCTGATCTGCCAACATACTTTGCAAACTATTTCTTGTATTACCACCCACACCTATCAGTTGATCCCATTCATAAGCCTGACTGCCAGGATCTCTTTCTTCACTCATCCATCTTTGAAAAGTAAATGTTGCTGATCCAAGAGCCTCTGTTGCAGCCCCATCAGTAACAGCATCAATTACAACGGCTGGCAAATAAACAATTCCGCCAAAAACTGTTTTTGCTAAAAATCCAGGCACATCTCCCACAGTTTCTGGAAGCTCAAAAAGTTCATCTTTATATTGATTCCTAAACTCCTTCGCAAATTCAGATTTTGCATCTACCCATTCCCATTTATCTGATTTTCCATCTCCATCTGTATCTATACCTAAAAATATTTCATTTCCTACATGTTTTCCTCCAGCTAATTCTTCAATACTTCTACCTTGTGCTTTTAAAACTGCAGCCATATACTTAGGATCAACTCCATAAGTTTCTGCTTTTATAGTTCCCCTCCCACCAGCATTAGATATATTTTCACGCTGATGATCTATCCAGCCTTCTATTGCCTTTTTATCATTTTCAGATATATCATCTTTCAATTCCAATGTATTTTCATCTATATACTCAGTAAAATCACCTGAAAGTCTTCCTTTTTGAGTTAAGTCTCCTACTGCATCAATTGCTAAAAAATCATTTACATTTTCACTATTCTCACCATATATATATCCTTCAATCTTATCAAGATCAACATTATCATCAAGTTTTAAAACCCTTCTTATATCTTCTGGATCATCAGAAAAAACCATTCCACTCTCAGGATTGCGAGACCAATCTGTTATTTGAACTGTACCTGTCTTATTATAAAAATCTAGCTCATAATTATAATTCCATCCTTCAACAGACTCTCCAATACTTGAAATAATATTCATTACTGCTTCAGGAGTATTTCTTACTCCTTCCCAAAGTTCTTCAGGACTAGTCTCCGCCTCCCAACAAGAATCAAGAACAGGATCATGGATGTCTTTAATCCCAGAAGCAGGAGAAAATGCAAGATTACAAAGATTGTCAAACGATATATCTGACGTATATTCCAACGGTATATCACTATTCTCAATAAAATACTCACGAACTCTCTCTAATTTTTCACTTTCTGAAGCTCCTCCAATCGCATTATATATAACACCAAGCTCCACTGCATCAAAATTATTTACATCGAGAACTTCTTCGTCTAGTAAATACTTAGAATAAGCTGCAAAAAATCCATCATCTGATTCTGTAAATTTATTATTACAATAATAAGCACCATAAGAAGTACCATTTCTCTTAACACAATCTGCAAACAATTCATCTTTATTGCCTAATTGTATATTTCTAGCTAAAAATCTTTGCTCAGCTACTTCATAAGCATCAGGATTAAGTTCTTTAAGCTCTTCAGACTTAGTCTCTCTGTATCTTTTCAAATCTTGTGGAGTTTTTTGTTCCCTGCACTTTTGAGAAACCCCACACAATTGATCTAGTAATTCTTCATCAGTAGAAATCACTGCAGTAACCGCTCCCTTTAGTTGTTCTTCCAATTTTGCATTTTGTTCCATATAAACTACTTGCTTTACCGTCCTCTCATCTGCCAGAGCTCTATCTTCAACGCTTAACATCTTCAGGCGATTTTCACAATCAAAACTAAGTGGATTTTCTGCACAAGCTAATACTGCAGGAGTAGTTCTTTCTATCTGCTCCATATAAGCTACTTGATTATCTATTCCTGCCAATGCAGCGCTCCTGTCCTTAGTATCCATTTTCATCAACGCTCTCTCACACCTCGCACTATATTGATCTTTAGCACAAACTAATATTGTAGGAGTAGTTCTTTCTATCTGCTCCATATAAGCTACTTGATTATCTATTCCTGCCAATGCAGCATTCCTGTCTTCTTCAATATCCAATTTCTTCAACGCTCTCTGACAATCAGCACTATATTGACCTTTGTCGGCACAAACTAATACTGCAGGAGTGATTCTTTCTATCTGCTCTGCTCTTTCTTCATCTGTTGAAAGTGAATCAAAATAGGCATTCGCAACATCTTGTTTTACTTCCGGCAATTGAGCGATCGCATCATCACATCCTTTTGTTTCTAAATGTTCCAAACAATAATTAATTGCTGCAATTGTATTTTCATTATCTATTTTTTCTTTATCTGCAGAATCCCCAATTATTTTTGCTTGATCCGCTGTCAAATCCCCACTAGCAACCAAAGCAGATAATATCCCAGGACATGCTGTTTCATCTTCTGCATCCAAACACTGATTATATGCTGAATTCATTACCAAAGTATCATCTGCTCCTATTCCTGCTTCAGCAATTAGCTCATCCATCTCCTCATCTGAAACACTCAGAAGAAACAACGAGAATAAATCACCACTCCTATCATATCTCTCATAATCTGCAGATCTATTTAAAAGATTGTCACATTTTTTTCTATCGTTTGGATTTGCTATATAACAATTTCTAACTAATTCAACTGCCTTATTCTCATTTTCCTCTTTCTTCCAATCTTTTAATGCTGTCTGTGTGTTTACTCCTGTTTCTTTTGCTACTTCCAAAGCAACTCCACAGTCTTTGGATGAAAAGCCTTTTTCTTTACAAATCTCCTCAGCTTTATTTTCCGCCTCATATTTACGCACCGCATCTAATAACTCTATTTCCTGTCTATTTATACCTATCTCCCCTTCAAGGGTTTCTTTTGTATTCACATTTATCCAACACTGATTCCCATTAATCATTTCTAAAGTTTCACCTTCTTTTACATAACATAATCCTCTAGAACCAAACGGAACTGTAGCTAATACATGTGCATCTCCCTTTTCTTCATCAAATCTTGTAATCTTTGGATTTCCGCCCACACAAGGATAACCATCAGCAGTTAAACAATTCGCAGCAGCTATATCCCATTGTTCCTCTGCTATCTTTGTCTGTTCGTCTCTATAAGCAACTCTCTCTTCATCACTAGGTTTATAAGTTTCTATATCCTGACCTAATGACTTTGAAACATCTTCGTCTTCTTCTTTATTTATAATACTCTGAGGCCCATAATTAACTACACATCCTGACTTACCTTGTTCACATTCTTTCCATCCAGATTTCTCACCTGTTTTTTTATCACCACCATAACAATAATATCTGTTTTCACCACCTCCACGCTCTTTTCCTGTTGCCACTGTTCCAGCTCCCACAGCCGTCCCATTTGCTGCTCCGCAACCACCAACACCATCACCAAGATCTAAACCAGTAGTTTTTTCACTTTCAGAACCAGCGCCTTGTTGAACAGACAAATCTCCTGCATTACTTTCCAGTCCAGCTGGTACTTCTCCTTGTTGATTAACTCTCCTCTCTTCTTGTCCAGCTCTTATTTCATCTCTTTCTCTTTCTATATCCCATGCATCCAGATATTCTTCTGTTTTCTCATCTGTTTCTTCTACATCCCCTGAATAGGACTGTTGCTGCTCCCATTCCCATTCATCAAGACCCGGTGATGTTTCATATCTATCTACTACAACTGGCGGTTCTGTTTCTGGTGGTTTTCCTGCGTTTTGTGCTGCAATCTCCGCATCCAATGCTTGTCTCAAAGGAGACTTATCTTTCTCTTCTAAGAATTCTTTCTCTAATTCCTGACTCATTATATTCGACCCTCCTCCTCCAGTAAAATCTTTCTTTTTTTCTTCTTCAGGAGGCATTTTTGATTTTTTATCTGGTTTTTCCTCTACACATGGCTGAGTATTGCAACTTCCTCCACTTTGTTTCGCACCAGTACAAGTATTAATACTTAATTGCTTCCCTCTACCACATTTTTTACTGCAACTTGTCAAAAATGTACATTTTTCTTTACTTGGAGAGTCACTGGCTGATGGGGAAACAGGAGAGTCACTAACTGATAGGGAAACACTAGAACCTTTATCTTTTGGCCTTACATGTGGATCCCTTACCATCATTGCAAAAGATCTTGAATCTAAAGAACTGTCCCTATCAGTAACAAGCTTTGTTGTAAAAACCAATGAAGCAACTAAAATTCCTAAGCCAACAATCCCTATTAAAGGGGTAATTATTCCTGCCCGTAGTTGATTCTTAGTTTTTTCTTTCATTAATTTTTCTCAATAATTGATGGAAAAGGAGTATGAGCTATTGAGTCAACTATTATTTTTAACAACTCCCCTTTACTTGATATTGCCCACAAATTTAATTTATTTGATTTTTTTATTATTTCACTCAAATCAACTGCATAATTCCCTTGATCATTGGTTTTAGTTGCCACTGGATAAAAATATTCACTTGTCACTGGAAATACATAAACCACTGTATTAGCTATTGGTTCTCCACTTTCATTAACCACTGAACCATAAGCAGGCTCAGGCATTAAAGGAACCCTTTCTCTTATTGGCTTTGTCGCTATTGGCTTAAAATTTGTTAAAGTTATTCTTAACTGATCAATATGAACCAGGCTGTAAATTGTTTCTGACTGTAATCCTTCTAACTTTAGCAAATGAGCTATCTCTTTACTTTTATCACAAAACTTTTTTACCTCTCTTGGCTTTTCTAGTTTAATTGCCACAACACAACCTTTTCTTGGTTTTTTAGTTACCCAAGTGACAAAAGCCGACTGAGCCTCAACATTAACTGACCATATCTTTTCTGGCTTAGGAATACTTACCCACCAGAGAAATAATATTGTTAAAATAAACAGTCCTAATCCCTGGAAAAACCTTAACCGGAATTCTTCATCACTCCAATATTCTTTTATCATTTTTTTATTTATTTTTATCTTTATCATTCTGGTCTCCAAACAACTGCTTCTTTTAAATTAATCATGTAGCCACTTGTTTTTTGTATTAAAGAATTTTTTCCAACCTCTTCAGTCTTACCCTCAGAATCAGTTTTATTTATATACAATTCCCAAATATTATTAATATTTATCCATCCCATCATTTCTGTCTTCTTTCCGTCTTTATTAATACCACTAAGAACATCATTTGCTTTCATTCCTTTTTTTACTACCCCTAAAGCATTCCAGCCCTTTTGCAATTCATATTTACTAACCTTTACTGGCTCTCCTGCAACTTTCCAAAGAATTTCTCTCTGATTATCTAGAAAATATGCTTTACCCGGCTCTATCAGAAAATCATCCCCAAACTGCATTTCTGCCCTTTGAACAAATTCTATCCACCTATCTCCATCCCACATTGCTACTGTTGTCACATATCCTCCCTTTTTTCCTACATGTCTCATTAAACCTGATGCTCTATCAAATCCTATTGGTTTTATTGGAAAAGCTACAAAATTCCATCCTTTCTTTAGTTTGTATTTTGCCCAAATATCTCCTCCAGCCTCTGTTTCTCTATTTGCTATCATCTCTCTAATACTTTCAGGAATTTCTCCTTTATCTATCTTATCTATCCACTCTCTAGATAATTCTAATGACCTAACAAAAAACACTCCCAAAAATACAATTAACAACAAAATCATTCCCAATATCGCCAATAATGACACTTTTATAATCTTTTTTATTTTCTTAGGTTTATTATTTTTAACAATTTTCTTCTTCTCAGAATTTCTTCCTATTCTCCCTTGAAAAAAAGTTATTTTATCTCTAATATTTCTCATAATCTCTCTTATTTTCTCAATCATATGACCTCAACATTCTGCTAACTTCTTTTTTTGCTTGATGAGCATCAACTATTTTTTCATTTAACAGCCATCTTAATCCCAATCCCTTTAAATCTTTACCCATTGGTTCAATCAAACTAATCCCTCTAAACCTTGTTCTTGATAAAGAAGAAATCACTCCACCCAAAGACTTACCTTTTAACTTTACTTTTTTCTCTAATTGCCTAGCCGTCACTATCTTCCCTCCAGCCTCCAAAAACACCCCCAGCACTTTCAATTGGTTATAACTCAATCGTCTGATTTTTTTAAACATAACAAAACCGGTCACAACAACCTTAGCTATCAGCATATACAATCCACTCATTCTATGTCAAGTATCAAGTCTTTATTATCTTTATTATCTTTATCGTCTTTATCATCTACTTTAAGGCATTACAACTAACACTTTTCACAAAAACCAGTGAAAATCTATAGATAAGGATCTAACACTACGATCGTAGCTCTATTTCCCCCTCTGTTACCGTTTCGTTATCGCTAGCTTATATATCTCTAAATTATCCAAAGCAATCCCCGTCCCCTTAGCTACACACAAAATTGCTTCTTCTGCTGTATGACAAGGCACTCCTGTTTCTTTTGTCAACAATTTATCAAAATTCTTTAATAATGACGTTCCTCCACTCATCACAATTCCCTTGTCAATAATGTCACTGGCTAATTCCGGCGGAATATCTTCCAATACTCCTTTAACCATACTTACAATCTGCATTAATCTTGGTTTTAAAGCTTCCTCTACTTCTTCTACCGTAATTTCCACTGTTTTAGGCAATCCTTGAATACTATCTCTCCCTTTCACTCGTCTCGACTTCTGCTTTTCCTCCTTATCAGTCATCGCTCTCCCCATAGTTAATTTTATCTCTTCTGCTGTTCTTTCTCCTATTATCAAACCATGCTTTTTCCTCAACATACTGGCAATTGCATCATCTAATTTATTGCCTGACACCCTAATACTTCTGGAAGCCACTATTCCTCCAAGAGAAATCACTGCTGCCTCGGCACTCCCTCCCCCCATATCCACAATCATATTACCTGAAGCTTCTCCTACCGGAATTCCTGCTCCCAAAGCTGCAGCAAACGGCTCATGAATTACATATACTCCTCTGGCTCCGGCTGAATAAGTCGCATCTTCCACTGCCCTTTTCTCTACTTGAGTACAGCCTGCTGGCACACAAATCATCACCTCTGGTTTAAATAAAAAGTTTCTCCCGCACACTTTTTGAATAAAATATCTTAACATCGCCTCGGTTACCACATAGTCAGCAATTACTCCATCCCGCATTGGCCGCGAAGCTGTAATTGTATCTGGCGTTCTTCCCAGCATTTCCTTAGCTTCATTTCCTACCGCCACCACTTTATTATCCTCCACTGTCACTGCCACTACTGTTGGTTCCTGCAAAACAATCCCTTTATCTTCCACATAGACCACACTATTAGCCGTTCCTAAATCAATCCCGATTTTTTTTACTAAATTAAACATCAAAATCACTTTATCACTTTCTCTTAATTCAATCAACTCTCATTCCTTTCAACCTAATCTAAATATATCTTTCCATATCATCAAAACTCCATCAATAATCTTTTTTCTATATCATTCCATATCTTTCTAGTGTATTCAAAACCCTATTTTTAGCCTGTTGTCATCATCTTTTTCCTACTTGACATCCTTTATACATATAGTCCATACTGATTTTATAACAAGCGTGAAAACTGTCCAGCTTTAAAACAAACTTGGACATTAACAGAGTAAACATGCCCAACAACCTGTCTAATAAAAAATACTCAATTAGTCAAACAGCTAAGGTTTTAAACATTCATCCTAAAACTTTACGCCGCTGGGAAAACAAAGGTAAATTTACTTCCAAACGAACTTTAGGCAATCAACGCCGTTATTCCCAGCAGGATATTAATAAACTCCAGCAAATCAAGCAAGGTCAATCTCCAATTCCTGTTAAACAAACACCTCTTCTCAATCTCAATCAAACTGCCGCTAAATTAGGCGTCTCACCTATTACTATTCAACGCTGGACTAAACAAAATAAATTTCCTTCTGCTGCTACTAAAGCTGGTATTCCCTATTACTCTCTGGAGCAAATAAAAAAGCTCCAATCTCAACAAACACCTATTTTTAAACCAGTCTCACCACCACCTTCACCCTCACCCTCACCCTCACCCTCACCACCATTATCGCCACCTGAATCTACTCCTCGTCAAAAACTATTCAAATATCTCAGTTTTGGCTCTATCTCTCTTAGTATCTGTATTATCATCTTTCTCTTCCTTCAACACCGCCAAAATCAAATCGCCAGTCCCACCACTCAACAACTAGAAATTCCTCAAAATGCCAACATCGCCATGCCTCAAGTAGGCAGCTTTCTTAATGGTCGCATTACTATTGGCAGTGACTCTGGCGATTTATCTTTTCTAGATGACAAAGGTAATTTTTACGCTAAAAACACTGCTTTAATTGAAGAAGGCATCGCCAGCAAAACCATTACTTTTATCCCCACCACCACTCCCATCCAGCAAATTGGCCGCCAATATGTTAATCAATCTACCGGCGATCTTATGTATTTCGATGGTTCAGACTGGATCAATTTAAATCAAAATGCATCAGGCTCAGCTGTCATGTCTCTTCAAGACATTTATGACACTGGCAACACTACTGTTTTTGCAGAAGATCAGGATTTTGACATCACTCTTGGAAATTCTGTTGCCACTGGCTCTGCCGCTTCTCTGTTACTTACTCTTGCTGGTCCTGCCAGCACTTTTACTATTTTTGGCGGTGCCAGCCAATCCCTTGTTACTTTTAATGATGATGCTCCATACCCTATCAACATTACCCAACCTACTAAAATTTCTGCCAATCTTCATGCTGATAAATTAATTGATTCCAACAACTCTGATTATTTTCTTGATCCTGCCAACACTGATTTAAGTTTAGTTCTCGCCGGCAATACCACTATCTCTGCTACTCTATCTTTCAGCCAAAATAGTCAATACATTACTAGCACCAACGATAACTATCTTACTGTATCAAAAGGCATCGCTATTGGAGGAGCCACCACTTATTACTTCAATTCTTCAGGAGATATTAATGCCAAAAATGGCAATTTTACTGAAAAATTAATTGTTGAAGACGACTTTGAAGCCAAAGGTCAAGTTACTCTAGGTGATGGCGGTGAAACAGTCACTATCAATAATATTGCTTATTACTTCCCTAGTACACAAACTGCCAGTTATGTTTTAACTACTGATGGCTCTGGCACTTTATCTTGGTCAAGTCCTACTGATATTACTGCTCCTGCCATCTTCTGGAATCAAACTTTAGGTTCTCTTTATCCTAAAAACTCCACCGTAGATTTCTTTATTGGTGGTCAGGCTACTGCTTCTGCTAAAATAGGATTTATTAACATCAACTCCGGTACTCCTACCCTTTCCTTTGCTAATCAGGCATCAGCTATTAACCTTGCAGATTCAACTGTTAATGCTCTTGCCTTTGAAACAAATCTGCTCTCTCTGGATACTGCCAACTCCAGAATCGGAATCAATACTACTACACCCTCCTATGCCTTAGATGTAGTTGGTACAGGTAAATTTAGTACAGGTGGATATATTGATGCTCTTCAATTAGGTATTAGTGGTACAGGAGAAATTGACACTTCATCTGGTAATCTAACTCTGGATTCTTCTGGAGGTACTACTACTTTAGATGATGCTGTTACTGTATCTGGAAACTTAACTCTATCAACTGTTGGAGCTGATACAGATAATACAATTCTCATTCTTAACTCATCTGGAGTAGTTACTTTTGATGAAATTGATCCCGATGTCTGGACTCCTGGTGCTCTAGTAGATGGTTCAGGTACAGCTTCATATATTCCTAAATGGACTGATTCTGATACATTAACTGATAGTGTGATATATGAAAATTCTTCCAAGATCGGCATCGGCACCACTGATCCAGATACTCTACTTCATATAGTTAGTGGAGATGTATATATAGCCTCTGATACTGGCTATAGTTTTGATAATGATTCCGGAAATGATTTGTATGTTGAAAATAATCTGGAAGTAGATGGAATAATCTATGGAACTATTTTTGGTACTATCACTCCTGGTTTTGATGAAGGTTCTGTTGTTTTTACTGATGGATCAGGTAATCTGGCTGAAGATAATCTTAATTTCTTTTGGGATGATACTAATAATAGATTAGGCATAGGTACTACTACTCCCGGAGCTCTTTTAGATGTTGGTTCTACTGTGGCTCAATTCCGTTTATCTTATGAAGTCGGTACTACCTATACAGAATTTCAGGTTAATTCTTCTGGTGATTTAATCATCTCCCCTTCTACTGATTCTACTACTGGCTTTCAATTCATGGATGCAGATGGTGGTACTCCTATTGTTAATATAGATACTGTTAATGAAAGAGTTGGCATTGGCACTACCGACCCTAGTGGAAAACTAGAAGTAGTTGGCTCAGAAGATATTAATCAATTCATTATCAAAGCTAATTCTTCCCAAGCCAATACCAATCCCCTTCTTCAACTGCAAGACAGCAGTGGCACAGCCCTACTTTCTCTTCACAGTGACAGTACCTATAATGTCTTTCTTGGAGTAGATGCTGGACAAGCAAATACCAATGGTGTTGATAATACTTTTTTAGGACATAATGCCGGATATTCAAATACCAGTAAAGATGAAAACACATATGTTGGATCAGAGGCAGGCTACGCTGCCGGCTGGGGTGCAAACACAGCTGTTGGATATGCTGCCCTCTATACTGGTAGTAGTGGCGAAAACACTGCAGTTGGCTGGAAATCA
>Ga0209976_10001423_pt1 | contig 14151 bp, 14 predicted proteins | sample SumtaG_FD_182806 | JGI IMG/M metagenome (GOLD analysis project Ga0209976, IMG submission 182806) | Deep subsurface microbial communities from Indian Ocean to uncover new lineages of life (NeLLi) - Sumatra_00157 metaG (SPAdes) (version 2) | ecosystem: Environmental > Aquatic > Marine > Oceanic >...
AGCGCATGGGCGACCGAACAAACTTGGACCGCTTCTTGCCGAAGCTCGCGGCCACACCCACCGGGGCAACTCCGATGGGTGATACTGGCGGGCAAGCCACACCACAAGTAAAGGGACAGCAAGCACCAACTGGCACACCTACAGCTTAATAATAAAATAATAGGAGAAACAAAATGGTTGACGAAACCAAAACGGGCGACGAGGTAATCGTCGATGATCCGAATGAAGAAGAAGACACACCGGATTTGTTCGACGCGGTAAGCGACGCTATCGACGAGCAAACTGTCGGCCTTGACACAAGCGCTGACGACGACGCACCTACAGGAGATAACGACGATGGGACACCGGCTGAAGAAAGCGGAAATGAGGAAGAAGGCACGCCCGCAGACGAAGGCGGCGACAGCACACCCGCAGAAGACGAGCCGACTGGCGGCGAGGGTGAAGGTGCGCCGACTGATGCGGACAAGGACCCCGTTTCAGGGGACGATGTATCACGAGATACGGGGAAAGAAAAGGAAGCCGACGCTGCTGGAAAGGATACGAAAGTTGATGATCCGGTAAACGATCCGATCCCTGAAGAACTCGCAGAAAAAACTCAAGACCGCATCAGAACACTAGCCGAACGCGTCAAGGTTGCTGAAGCCGGCGTCACCGAGCGCACGGGTGAGCTTGATGAAATGATTACGATGGTGCAGGACACTGGCACATCGGGCGAACAGTACGGGCAGATGCTTGGGTTCATGAAGTTATTCAACAGCACCGACGAAGCAGATCAGCGCGCGGCGTTCAAAGTCATGCAGGGTGAAATGACTATCATGGCAGCTAAACTGGGCGAAACTATTCCCGGTATTGACCCGCTGGCAGCACACGCAGACTTGCAAGCAGAGATAGAGGCGGGCACCCTTACCGGCGACCGTGCTATCGAAATTGCAAACACGCGCACGCGCGAGGCAGCCAGCGCAGCAATCACGAAAACAAACACTGCGGAAGCTACAGCTCAAGGTGACATCGACCAAGCTGTCGCCGACGCTAAAGGTGAGCTTGCCGTCTTTGAAAATGCACACAAGACTGACCCGCAGTGGAAAGCAAAGAAAGACATTTTGGTTCCTGCTTTGCGCTCGGTGATGCGAACGATTCACCCGTCATTGTGGAAGTCCACGTTTGAAGAATCGTATAACAAGTTGGTACTTCCTGAAGCGGTAGCGCTGGCACCAAAACCAAAAGTGCCGACACCACTACGACCGAAGGCACCAGCAGGTGAGGGTTCAAAGCAGCCGAGCACGATGGCAGAAGCCATTGAGTTATCGCTCGGCGGCAGCATAGACGACTGAGGCTGCCGTCATGTCTGTAGTAAGGAAACTCAGGCGACTAGCGACGGACCCACAACGCGAAGCACTCTACCAAGCAGAGCGTAGCTTGTCGTCCAAGCCATTCTTTCGTGCGCAGATGACGCATGTGCAAACGTGTCGTCTCATTAAGAGAGTGCGCAGACAGTATGACCTTATACCGATAGGTCTGCGCACCATGTCGTACGAGTTGCCAACTGTCGATCACGGACGTACGGACATACTCTACGATGGCGACACGCACGAGTTGGAAAAGGTCACGATCAGCGTTAACCCGGAAAGGTACGCGCGCAACCCGTTCCTGATTCTGCACGAGTTGGCGCACGTCGCTTGCGACCAGACTTTCGGTATGGACTTGCCGGATCACGGCAAAGAAATGGTTGGCATTCTGATCTGGCTTTACGACCACTACAAGTTGATTCCAGAAGATGCCTTTCGTCTGATCCTGCGACGCTATAAAGTAAAGCACAGGTCGATGGCTGAATCGTCGCCGGCAGCAATAAAAGTTGAGCGAACATGTTGACGTGCGTGCGCAGAATAATCTACGTGATCTATCTACCGATCAACATGCTGTTTTGCGCGCTCGTGTTCGCTCCGTGGGTGCAGCCGCGCGAAACAGTCTCAGGACTCATGGGCCGCTGGCTCGTGGATGGTTGCAGGTGGCAAGTCAGGTTCGCGCAGAAGTTAGCGCCAACTATCGACGGTTGGCACGAGCCGGGGCATTGCGCTCAAACGTTTGTCGTAGAAAAGGCTATGCGGGTAGCCCTCTACGGCAAGCCATATTACCGGGCTTGACAGCCAATATAGCAGTTTCGTATAATCCCGCTCGTGGTCAGCCTAAGACCACGTTGACGTAGCCGGGCACCGTCACCGGCAACTGCGTAATCTGGCATCGCAGGGCTTAGGGCAAACGACATTATTTGTTAACCTAAGAGGATACAATCATGCCATTTAACGCCGAGCAATTGGCCTATGCAGGTAAGGCCGCAATCGACTTTTACCTGAAGAACGATCCTATTGACCAGATCAATACGGCTCGTCCGCTGTTCGAGAAACTTGTAGGCAACCGCAAAGAATATGCTGGTGGCCTTCAGTACGTGACCGAGCAGATTCGCGAATCAAACGACTCCAACTTCGGTAGTTTCTTCGGTGACAGCCAAGTCTCTTACAACCGTAAGAGAACGCTTAACCAAGCGAAGTACGCCTATGGTGCATTCCATGACGGCTTCGGTCTGAACGAAGATGAGTTGGTTCAAAACGGTATCACTATGACCGATGACCGCAACGCGAAACCTTCCGGTTCCGAGAAAGTTCAGCTTACCAATCTCTTGTCTGAGAATATGGAAACGCTGAAACTCGGTTTCCAAGAAGGCTTCGATCTTCAGCTTCACCGAGACGGTACGGCAGCCAGCACAGACATCGCTGGTCTTGACTCTCTCGTCGCTATTGACCCGACAACGGGTGTGGTTGGCGGCATTGACCCTTCAGTCAAGACGTACTGGCAAAACGCAGTTAACCTGAACCTTTCTATCGCCAACCTAATCGCTGGCATGGAAGATTCATGGCGCGAGTGCGTGCGGTACGGTGGACAAGCTCCCAACTTCATACTTGCTGGCGACGTGTTCGTCAACGCGTATCGGAAGGCCATGCTAACTGCCGGTGTCACTGGTGGTGTTGTGCGTCAAGTGCAACAGTCTGGTCCGGGCGCAGTCGAGCTGGACGGTGGTATCGGTAACGGTACGAAGACCGGCCTGTACTTCAAGGGTGTCGAAATTATCTGGGACCCAGTTTTCGATGTTCTGGAAGCAGCCGACTCTCCGACGCAGCAATGGGATAGCAGATGCTATTTCCTTAACACGCGACATATCCAGTTGCGACCGATTAAAGGTCATTGGATGGTTTCGCGACGCCCGCCCCGTGTGTACGACAGGTATGTCAACTACTGGGCAACCACTGCACGAGCAGCACTGACGACCGGCAAGCGCAGAGCGCACGCTGTTCTGACTGTCACTGGCTCGTAAGCCCTTCACTTCAACTAAGAGGATTTTGAAATGGTAACTTTTGCAGAACCAACCAAGCTCCCCGGCTTGAAGTCGGAGATTAACCCCGGCAGCGGTGGAAGTGTTCGTAACTTCTCCGTGGCAGCACAAGTCCCCACGGACACAACGCGCGAGCAGATCGTTGGCTCACAGTTGCTCGTTCCGGCAGGTGGCTTGAAAGTGGGTTCCAGAATCAAGTTTGTTCTGGACATCACGAAGACGGCAGCCGGCACGGCATCAGCAGTGTTTGACATCAGTTTCGGTACTGCCGGAACGGTGGCTGATACAGCTCGTGTGTCGTTCACCAAGATTGCCGGTACGGCAGCAGCCGATGTGGGACGACTCACAATCGAAGCTCTCGTACGGTCAGTCAGCGCAACAGGTGTTGTCGTCGGTCAGATGACGCTACAGCACAGTCTAGCGATAACGGGATTTGCTACGCAAAACCCGGTTTCGGTGGTCACTGTTTCGTCTGGGTTCGACAATGATGGACAGGAGCTTTTCATCGGCCTGAACATCACGATGGGCGCAGCCGATGCGTACACGATCCAACGTGTCGAGGCATCGCTTGAAGGTGTCTAAGTAACAAGAAGTACATGGTGCCCGGCATTGTGCCGGGCATCACTTTTCCGTAACAATCGAGGTAAAATAAAATGGGTATCCTATACCAGAAACTCGACATTCGCACTTCTGAACTTCAAACCGTACGCGTCGAAGTCGCCGCGTGGGAGTCGCCTGTTTTACAGGCTGTTCATGGAGAGAATGCTTCGTTCGTGAGTGAATCAGTTATTGACCGTGAAGCTCCCGAAGCTGCCGACGAGTTTGCTCGTCTTGCAGAAAGATACAAAGGTGAAACTGAAGACAGCCCCCCGTTCATAACATTAGTGTATGGACAGTTTGGACCGGGAATTGCTGCGCTTCAGAAAGCTATTGAGGCAGCCACACAACAAGTTGGCGCCAAAGGAATAACCAGTGAAGCTGCCGCAGCGAACAACGCGGCTGCCGGTGATGCTCTCAGCTTAGAAGATGAGAAGGCTGTTGCCGCACTGATTTAACGGTTCTCCGCAAGTGCGAAATGTAGGTGATGCTTGGGCCGGCTAATCCCGGCCCTTTTTTAAGAGAGGGAAGACAAGTGGCAGATTTAGATTTTAACCATGTTTGCGCAGACGGTCTGCCAACAGCGACGTTAACGAGCTTGCGTGATCGCATGATGATCCGGCTCGGGTACGCTGCGCAAGTCTCCAACTACCCACCGGGCATGTCAGCACTGCTCTCCGATTTCTTGCAAAGCGCACAGGTCATTCTGTACGCACAAAATCCCGCCTTACACACTGAGCGCTTCTTCACATGGACGCTGACTGCCGGCACGCGATACTACGAAATCGCAGATAACGATGAGCAAGCGGCAGGTCCGAATCAATGCACGAAAGTGCTGAGTGATTACAAGCCGCCGTCATGGGTTGGCTTCCAAGACGACAACGACGCTTGGATTCCTATGCAGGAAGGGATAGCCCCAGAGCGCTACACGATCACGACTCAGGGACGCCCAGACTCGTACGAGATTCGACAGGGTATTGAGATATTCCCGGCGCCTGATTCGTCCACATACAAGTTGCGCATCAAAGGTCACTTTGGCCTGCTCGTGTTTACGGCTGATGATGACACAACGACGCTCGACTCTGAACTGGTCTTCACGCTAGCACTGGGGAACGCCAAGGCTCACTACGGGCAGCGTGACGCACAGAGCGTGTTGCAGCAGGTTACTTCTTACTTGAAGGCAGTCAACGCGGGCGCACATGGCACGCGTCGATACATTCCCCGGTTTACGCCGACACGAGTACCGCAGCGACCGCAGATGGAGACGTTCATCTAATGCGACGTGAAGTCCTCACAACAGTTAAGGGGGGCATCACGAGATTGCGCACCAAGGGTGCCGCACTCAGGGATACTCTTTACGACTTGCTTAACGGCTACATCACGGCGGCGCGAACCGTCAAGGTGCGGCCCGGTACGTTTTTGGATGAGACACTGCCAGCCGGCACGATTGGGTTGGTAGCGTTCGAGGGCAATTTGCATGTGTTCGCATCAGGTCTTGTTTCTAGTATCCCGTCAGGTTACGTGCTTGATGTTTTAAGATCGCCAGACGGCGACCTTGCAATTACCACGATTCACTTTGCGGAGCCGTTCATGGGCGCGCTGTATGTCGCCGCTGAATTTTCTGACGGCGGCATCTATCACTACTGGGTCCGCACTGCCGAGACATGGGTAGCGGACAACGAGTATGATCTTCACGAATTAGCTGCGCCAACGGTTGCTGACGGCTACGTTTACAAGGCAACCCGTCTTGGCAATCCGTACCCGTCATGGACACCGGCTGCGCCGCGTGCGGTTGACGACCTCATCGAACCGACTACCTATAACGGCTATTACTACAAATGTATTACAGTCATCGGCGACGAGCCGCGTTCTGGCGACTTTGAGCCGGCTTGGCCGACTGACGCAGGCGCGACAATAACCGAAGACACGGACGGTACGAGTCAAGTGCCGGACGCGACGCCGCCAACTCCAACAATCCCGTCTGTGCCTGAAAACACGGAAGACGGGCGATATGCGTGGCAGTAAGCTATGACTGACCAATGGCAACCCGGTAAACTCTACGCGCCCGGCGACATAGTTCAGCCGAGGATCACTGACCCCATAACGCAGAGCGCTATGGACAACGCGACGTTTGAGTCTGGTGACACTGGTTGGGATACTGCGTCTGCGGCATGGGAAATTTTGCAGTCAGACGCATACGCCGGGACGTGGGCTGCGAGATATTCAGCCGGCATAACTATGGCAATCAGCGGCGGTGGCGGCTTCACTGACAACGTCGGTGTATCGTCTAATGGTGGCTTGAGTTGGACGGTTTACGACACAGACTTTGGGGCTTCAGCGCCACCGTGGGGCTACTTGAATTCAGGCCCGAAAATCATGCACAACCCGGCTACGGGTACGTGGTACGCGTCTGACTTGTTGATTACGGGCGTGCTTTATGAGAGCACCGATACCGGCGCAAACTGGGCTGAAGTAGAAAATCAAACTGGCGGCATGTCAAGCACACGATTCTCAGACTTCTACGCCAGCCTAGACGGCGGCACGTTCATCGCAGGCGAACACCAAAAATTGTGGAAGTCAACAGACGCAAAAGCGTGGACGCAGATAGGGACTATCGACACGACTCCTGCGTCGTCCGCTTACGATCCCACAGGCAACATTCTTCTTACCGATGGCGCAGACGGCAGCTTCGTCAACTACTCAGACGACGGTGGTGCTACTTGGTCAGAAAAAGCTACACCGTTTCCCGCGACGCAGGTGGATTGGTTCGACGGTTTAGGGCTCTTTACAGTGCAGTTGAACGCAGGCGGCAGCATGGCAACATCGCCCGATGGCGTGAACTGGACTACGGGCGGCGCAATGAATCAGCTCGGCAAGCAGGGCACGATGACTTACATTCCAAGTCTCGACCGACTTGTGCATGTTGGTGCCTCGGGTGCTGAGTATTCAGACGATGACGGCGCCACTTGGGTTAACGCAACCACAGACGGTGGTTCCAATTTCCACACCGTTACGTTTGATGCGAAGTCTGGAAACTGCATCGCAGCAGTGAACGCTGCCGGCGCAGATGTTCCCGTGTGGACTTCACCAGACGGTGACACTTGGACCGTACGCGCAGTCACACACGCCGCGTACTGGCAAGACATGGCATTTGGCGCGTCAGTAGCCGCACGAGACAATAGCTACATGGAGAACGACGCACGACTTGCCGTGACTCCGGGTCAGTTAGTGTCTGGGCAAGCCTTCGCGAAAATCACAGGCAACTACAACGCGCACGTCGGTATCGGTTGGTATAACTCAGGCGGCACGCTGTTAAGCATAAGCTGGACTGACACGCCGGTCACTCTCGCAGGTGCGTACAGGCGCGTCGCTGCGGCAGGTTTAGCGCCTGACCTCGCAGCAAGTTGCACCGTTATAGTTTCTGTTTCGGGTTCAGGTGATGAGGTACGTTTTGATAACGCCACGATCAGTCACACGAATCCTGTCACAATCTCCGCGCTCCTGTTCAAAGCGACACAGGCAGACCCCGGATATTCTGACAGCTTTGAACCAACTTGGCCGACTATCGTTGGCAATACGGTTGTCGATAACGAAGTGACGTGGGAAGGCGTACCAGCTAACCGCGTTCAATGGCAAGCATTCCCAATTTTAGTTAGCGGTTCGTCCGAGCCAACTTGGCCGGCTACCATCGGTGGCGAGGTTGCGGACAATACAATCTCGTGGGTGGCAGATACGCGACGCATAGAAGACGAAAGGTGTCCGAATACAAAAACTGTCGCGATCACTGCGAGCAAGATATTCTCAGGTGACGGCGACATCATCGCGTACTCTGCGACGATCAATCCGTTGGACTGGTCAACCGCTAATGACGCCGGCTACATCCCGTTTGGGTTGAACACGTACGGCTCGCAGGACGTGTCCGCGCTCGGCTTGTACCGAAGCAACTTGGTCGCCTTCAACTCGAAGGGTTTCCAGATGTGGCAGGTCGATGAAGACCCGGCCAACTTTGCTATCTTGGACGCTGTCCCGATTGGTATTCCAACGTCCGCTGATAAGTCGATACAGCCCGTCAGCAACGATCTGGTATTCCTGACTGAAGTTGGCATACGCAGCATGGGTATTGCCGGCGCGTCAACCAACTTGCAGGCCGGCTCGTTTGGCAAGCAGATTGACCCTCTGGTGAAAGTCAAACTCGACGCAGGCGAAGTACCAATTTCACTTTACTATCCGGGCGCCGGGCAATACTGGCTCATCTTCGGTGACGAGGCTTTCGTCCTAACAATGAACGGTGGCAAGAGCGACATGTCGTGGAGCCGCTACGTATTCCCCAGTGACATCGACGACTGGACAATTCTGGACGAAGATTTGCTATTGCGTTCAGGTGATAAGATATGGCGTGTCAGTGAGCTTGCAGAGCGCGACGATCAAGTCGGCGATCCTGCATCTTCCGGCACAGCTTTTGTTGGTCGCGTCTGGTGGCCTTACCTCGACATGGGTAGGTTTGGCGGCGACAAACAGATGGTTGGTTTCGACCTCGTTGCGACTGGCGAAGTTGATGTCACGTTTGGCTACGACCAGACTGATCCTACGAAAGCAACTGACAGTTATGTGCTGGCTGCCGGCGACACACTGCCGGGCACTATCGTACCAATGCCGATAACAGCCCCAAGTTTCCAACTGCGTCTCGAATTCACTGCGGATCAAAGTATCGCATGGGAATGGTCAGGCGCGATCCTTTACGTCGAAGACATAGGAACATAAAAATGAAAAAGACAAAACAAAACAGCGTCACCCTCGCAGAGCCGAGCTTAACGGATTTCATGTATATCTGTGACAACTTGCCTGAAGATGAACTGCGACAGTTTGAGGCAATGTCAGGGGAAGCATTCGATCCTGATGAAGCCGCAATCAGTTGCCACTTGGCACCGGGCCCGAAGTGGGTTGCCATTGACAAAGAAGGCAGACCACTCGCAGTCGGCGGCTGTTCGCAGCTCCGTAAGGGCGTCTGGCAGACGTGGATGCTCGTGCCTGACAGTACGTGGGAAACGCACGCGCGCGACCTCACGAAACATGTCGCAGCCCTGCAAAAACAAATGCAGGATCAGGGACATAGGATACAAACGCTTGTGCTCTCCGACCGGGAGCGTGCTAAGGCTTGGTATGATACACTTGGGCTCGAATGTGAAGGCACCTTACGCGAATACGGAGCGGGCGGCGAAGACTTTGATATGTACTCAACGGTGAGTGCAGTAAACGACGAGAAGGTAATCCAGAGGGTTTAATATGTGTGGTGGCGGCAATACCAAGGCATCTGACGCGGCGCAAGCACGCGAAGACGAGCGACAAGCGGAGATTGGACGTTCAACGTCCGCAATTGATGCGGCGTTTGGCAATCGTGGCGCGCAGCAAGAGGAATTCGTCAACTCGTTACGAGAGTTTCTGACGGGCGATGTGCGCCGGCAACAGAAGGTAGCCGGGCGACGAAGCAAGTTTGGCCTTGCACGTTCAGGTCTGACTGGCGGCAGTCAATCAGTCGATCAAGGGCGTACGCTTGCCGAGGAATTCACCGAGGGCTTGCTGAAGTCAGAACGTATGGCGCAAGGTGGACTCGCTGACCTGAAAGCATCCGACGAGCAAGCGCGTTTGCAACTGCTCGGTCTGGCGCAGACTGGTTTGAAAGCTGGTACAGCCGCGTCGCGTGCTTCCGAAGCCATACAATCAAATCTTGCCGGCGCAACTGCGTCAGGACTTCAAGGTGACATCGGGGATGTCTTCGGTAAGACAGCCAATTTATTCAGGGCGCAAGAAGAAGCAGCAGCGCGCCGTCGCGGTGTCAGTGAAGCGGAAGTTTTCGCTGACCCATTTAGCAGGTAACAACTATGTGCGATCCAGTAAGTTTAGGTATGATGTTCACAGCGTTAACCGCTAAAGCGGTTAACACGCGTCAGACTGCTCGGCGCCAAGATCGTGAGCTTGCTGCGGGTATCCGCAAGCAGGGCGAAATTGGCAAAGAGTCGGCAGAAGCAGTGAACGCAGAAATTCAAAGTCTCGCTGAGTCGAACCCCGAAGCTGAGAAAGCAGAAGCGATAGCCGGCTTCATGGACACGCTCAGAGCGAATCAGGACTTGACAACGGAAGCAGCGGGTGGCGATGTCTTTGGTGCAAGTGACAGGTTTGCCGAAGACGTATCCGGCGCGCAGGCAGGTGTTAGCGCGCGTGCAGGTGGCCGGGCCGCATTGCTGTCGAAGATTGACGCACCGGGCCGTCAGCGAACGCGCGAGGCAGTTGGTCGCGGACAGTTGGCTTCCGATGTTAGAGGCTTTGCAGACCGCTCCGAAATGGAAGATTTCATGGCACGACTGAAAGCGTCTGAGCATCGGAACAACCCGATAATTGACATCGGTGCAGACTTACTCAGCGGTGTCGCAACTGGTGGTATCGCTTCAGGTAAGAATTTAACGACAATGTTTGGCGACAAGATAGCTAATTTGGGCTTTCTTGGCGCACCATAGGAGAGTACGACGTGGCTGAAGGTTTTCAAGCATTAGGTGAGCTGCTTGCTGGCGGCATCGACCGTGAAGGTGCTACCGCAGAAGGTCGCTTGGCAGGTGCCAAGTCAATTGACGCGCTTCACAAGGCGCGTATTCGCGTGGACGAAGCACAGCAGCGTCTTGAGCTTGAAGCGGCTGGCGTTGCCGCAGGCATGGAACCAGCACAAGCGAAGTTCATGTCAACATCGTTTCGTGCAGGCGCCGGCAACGTAAAGCAATCATCGGAAGCGCTCAGTGAGCAGTTCGAGCTAGGCGTACGTAAAAGTATTCTCGACGATGAAGATATTGGCATCGGCGAAATTAACCGGAGACGCGCAGCGATTGCGCCCGGTGGACTTCTTAAACCCCAACAATTTGGTCCGGGCGGCGAGCTGTCTGTTGCACTGCTTGGTGATGATGCAGGCGACATAGCAACTACTGCAACCGGGGACGCCCAGATAGGTGCCGACATAGCGCTGACTAATTTGCGCGACGAAAAACGTCTGCACCCAGAGCGCTTCAGATCACCCGGCACGACCGTCAACATCGGTGACGTGCCACTGTCTCAACAGCTTCTCGGTGACGAAGGCGGCGTATCAGTAGTGCCCGAAGGGTTCGACGCCGAGGAAGCATTCGGTGCTGAGTCGTTTGTCACGTCAGGCATTAACGCGTTCAGCGATTTCTTCGGCATGGGCAACTGGGTGCCCGCCGCAGCACAGGCCAAAGAGGTAGTCGGCAACTTGGCAGTCCGCACGAAGCTGACGATGTTAGCAATCCAGCAGGGCTCCAACCGAACGTCAAAGCATTTGCTCGACCTGATGGGGACTTACGCTGAAAAGCCGATGTCACTTTTCAGGGGTGACGACCAAGCTGTGATACGGCTTGAGAATACTATCGCAACGTTGCACCGCGAATTTGAGCGCACCAAGCAGAAGCTCGACTCGCCGACTAAGAAAACTCCGACACGTCAGGGCGATCTTGAAGACAAGTTGTTCGCGTTAGCGGACATCGTAGCTGACTATGAAGCAGTTCTCGAATCTATCGGCAGCGGCGACAATAAGAACATACAGTCAATTCTCTCAGGCGAGGTTGATGAGGAAGGCTACCAGAGCACGGCAGCAGGGTCACGCTGGCGTGAAAAGACAACGGAGCAGTAATGGGCAAGCAATACGAAGTCGAAGTCGGCGACAAGAGTTATGATGTCGAGCTGGCTGAAGGTGAAACCATTGAAGAAGTCGTCGCTAACATAGAGCGATCACAAGGTATCAGCAATGCGCCTGCGCCTGAAAAACCCAAAGAGCTTAGTTTCATAGACGATCTTTTGCGAGCCGATGTGCAAGCTACCAATGCTTTTTCTTCAGGCGTAGCAAACTTACCGCTGAGTGCCATTGACATCGCAGCGAAAGCCTTAGTTCCTATTTCGCTCGGGGGTAGGAAAGACCCCGGACGTATCACTGACCCGATACGCAGAGCGCTCGGCGTGCAAGACCCTGAAGACTTGAGTTTGCCCGAACAGTTTGCTTACGGTGCTGGCGAAGTTGTACTACCCGGCTCTGCTGCCGGTCAGTTCTTTGCGGGTAAAGTTCCCGCATTACGCACTATCGCGGCAGAAGCTCCGGGCAAGATCAAACGCTTTTTCGCACGTCAAGGCCAGAAGCTCGGTGAGACGTTTGAAAAGAGCCCTGTTACGTTCACAACCCTTGAGGCAGTACCCGGTGGCGGTGGTCGCGTGGGTTCAGAGTTAGCCAAGGAAGGCGGCGCGGGACCGCTTGGACAAGCTGGCGCCGGTCTGGTGACTGCCGTTGGTGTCGGCGCGATCCCAGTGCTAGCCGTAAATATCACACGGAAAGTTGGTACAGCCATCTTCAACACGTTAAGGGAAGTGCTGACCGACACAGGCGGGATGACACGAGCCTCACGGCAGACTCAGGCGCGCGTAGCCGGCTCCGCTGATGACGCAGTGCAACGGATAGATGACGCCCCAGAGGGTGTCACAGCCGCGCAGGCGTCCGAGGAACCCGGATTACTGGCTCAACAGGCAAAAGCCCTTCAGGATGACCCGGTAGAGGCGAAACGCATCGCGGACGAGCTTCTAGCTGCCCGTATCAAGGTACAGGACGATTTGAAAGCCACCTTTGGCGAAGGCACCACTCCGGGCGACTTCCAGCACGCGACCATACAGAGCGTCGCACCGGCTGGTGTGGTCGTTGCTCGTGACCAGACTGATACAATGCTGCGAGAGGTAGCCAAGAGCTTCGACACAGCGTACGAGGGTGCCAAGGGCATACCGATCCGTATGGGCACCGAGACGACACCGGGCAAACGACTGACCGACGCGATAGTGCCGGCAGCATTCGGACCGCTCGGAGTGACCGCATCGAATACCGAACGCATGGCTATGGCAGACCTACTTGAAGAACTGGCGAAAGAAGTGGAAATGCAAGTTACCAAGCGTGCCGGTCGTAACATGCCAAAACATTCAGTTGATAGCGCACATGTGCTCGAACTGCGCAGACGACTCAGAAAAACACTCAGGCGCAAAATGCGCGCTGGCATAGTGGGTGAGCGCGCGGAAGCCGAGGCAAAAATTTTGCAGCTCGCAGAGCGCAGGCTTACGAAGGTACTCGACGATCAGTTACCAGTTAACGCTCGCAACGAGCTGCGTAAAACTGACGCACAATATGCGCAGTACGTCACCGTGCTTAGTGCAGCCGGACGCGGTAACGGCGACTTCACTGTTGCCCAATTGCAAACAGCAATTCGCATGAGGCAGGGTCTTGCCGCAGTTGCGAAGGGGGAAGCCGGACCGCTGGCATCTTTCGCAGAGCAAGGCGCTGACCTTAATCGCGTACTTGGCAAGCCACGGATCGCCGCACGAGTTGTGCGCGATATGACGCCGGAACAGGTTCAGGCGACTAAGGGTGATTTTGCCAAGGTCATGTTTGACGATCCCAAAGTCCGCGTAAAAGTGGACGAGCGCGCCGGCATATCTGGTGCAGGCATGTTGGAATTTATGGCTCGCGAGAAAGAGACAATGATCGCGCTCGGGTTTACTCCTGACGACCTCGCGCGTACAGACTTCTTAGCAAGGCGTCTCAGGATGATGGAGACTGAAGCTCCGGGCGCTGTCAAAGATTTGCTCGAAGATAAGCCGGGCCGACTCGTCGATCTTGCAGCTCGCATAGTGGGCTCGATGGGTTTGTCGAGAACCATCAAGAGAATCGCGGGCAGCACAGGCGGCGCACAACTTATCGTAGCGCAAGCTGGCTCTGAAAATATGCGCCAGATCGTAACGCACATGACAGTTGATAAAGCATCCATGCTGTTACGCGAAGCTGTGACCGACAAAGAGTTATTCAAAGCGATGTTAGTGTCGAACACTGACCCGATCATCAAACAGATTCAGGCCGGGCGCAGAATTAACGCGTTCTTCCTGAGTGTTGGAATGGCATCAGCCGACGAGGCGTCCTTCCCAGACGAGCGCGGCGACGACATACTCAGCGTCGAGGTAGAGTAATGGGTAGGGTTCGCGTACCAGTCGCGAATACCGCAGGCAAGTCAGTACGAATCAATTCTGACGCGACTGCCGGCGCGACTATCGGCACAGATTTACGACTCCCTGACGGTTCAGTCCCAACG
>Ga0209976_10001424_pt1 | contig 14140 bp, 12 predicted proteins | sample SumtaG_FD_182806 | JGI IMG/M metagenome (GOLD analysis project Ga0209976, IMG submission 182806) | Deep subsurface microbial communities from Indian Ocean to uncover new lineages of life (NeLLi) - Sumatra_00157 metaG (SPAdes) (version 2) | ecosystem: Environmental > Aquatic > Marine > Oceanic >...
AAGATTGGTTCCTGCTGCCACTGGAACCGATACCGGTGGCTCAATCCGCCAACCCGCCGCCTTAACCGGCATAACCGGAATTAAACCAACTTACGGCAGAGCTTCACGCTTTGGTATGATTGCTTTCGCTTCAAGCTTAGACCAAGCAGGCCCGATGACCCAAACCGCCGAAGATGCCGCCATCATGTTAAACGCCATGGTAGGCTTTGATCCAAAAGATTCTACCTCGGTAGAAGAACCTGTTCCGGATTTTACCGCAACTTTAAACGATTCAATTAAAGGCCTTAGAATCGGCCTGCCCAAAGAATATTTTATCGACAAATTAGACCCAAAAATTGGTGACATTATTCATAAAGCTGCCAACGAGTTACAAAAATTAGGCGCGACGCTTCATGAAATTAGTTTGCCGAATACAAACTTAGCGATTTCAGTATATTACATTATCGCTCCGGCGGAATGTTCATCAAACCTTGCGCGTTATGATGGAGTACGTTTTGGTTATCGTTGTAAAGACCCAAAAGATTTAACTGATTTATATGAAAGATCACGCGGCGAAACATTTGGCGATGAAGTAAAACATCGCATTATGTTAGGCACTTACGTGCTTTCTGCCGGATATTACGATGCTTATTACATTAAAGCGCAGCGTATTCGTCATTTAATCAGCAATGATTTCAAAAACGCATTCAAAAAAGTTGACGTTATTTTAGGACCAACCACCCCAACTACCGCATTTAAATTTAATAGTCGTAAAGATCGCATTAATATGTATTTATCCGACATGTTTACCGTAAATACTAGTTTAGCTGGCTTACCAGGAATGTCATTACCTGCCGGCATGTTGGATGGTTTACCGGTGGGAATGCAATTAACTGGAAATTATTTTAAAGAGGCGCGATTATTAAATATTGCGCATCAATATCAACAAATAACTGATTGGCATAAACAAATGCCGAAAGACTTTGCATGAGGTAAATTTATGGAATGGGAAACGGTAATTGGAATAGAAACACATATCCAATTAAGCACCCAAAGTAAAATTTTTTCGGGCGCGGCAACTGGATATGGTGCTGAACCAAACACACAAGCATGCGCGATTGATTTAGGTTTGCCAGGCGTTTTGCCAGTATTAAATAAAGAAGCAGTAAATATGGCATTGAAATTTGGTTTGGCGATTGATGCACAAATTCCTAAAGTGTCTGTATTTGCACGTAAAAATTATTTTTATCCTGATTTGCCAAAAGGTTATCAAATCAGCCAACATCAATATCCAATTGTTGGTCCTGGAAGCATTGAAATCACTTTAGAAGATGGTACAACAAAAAAAATTGGTGTCACGCGCGCACATTTAGAAGGAGATGCGGGAAAATCTCTACATGAAGATTTTCATGGAATGACCGGGATTGATTTAAATCGCTCTGGAGTTCCTTTGTTGGAAATTGTTTCTGATCCTGATATGCGTTCGGCTAAAGAAGCGGTTGCATACTTAAAAATCTTACATTCTTTAGTTCGCTATTTAGATATTTGTGATGGCAATATGCAAGAAGGATCTTTTCGTTGTGATGTTAATGTTTCGGTGCGTAAGCTTGGCAGAAAAATTTTTGGCACTAGAGCCGAAATTAAAAATCTTAATTCATTTCGATATATTGAAAAAGCAATTGAATATGAAGTTGCGCGTCAAATCGACTCGTTAGAGAATGACGGGAGAATTCGGCAAGAAACGCGCTTGTATGATTCAGACAAAAACGAAACTCGTTCATTACGTATCAAAGAAGAAGCGCATGATTACCGATATTTTCCTGATCCTGATTTATTGCCGGTAAAAATTACACCAGAGATGATTGAGAAAATAAGAAAAACTTTACCCGAATTACCGCAACAAAAAATGCAACGTTTTATTGAAGAATATAAATTAAGTGCTTATGATGCAAGCCTTTTGGTAATTAACAAAGAAACTGCGGAATATTTTGAAGAAACAATTAAAGAAAATTCCGCAAAACCAAAACTTGTCGCCAATTGGATTATGGGCGAATTAGCAGCAAGCTTAAATCGTGATGATTTAAATATAATTAATTCTCCAATAAATGCGGTACAACTTGCAGGTTTATTAAAACGCATTCAAGATAAAACTATTTCAGGAAAAATTGCCAAAAAAGTTTTTGACGCGATGTGGAATGGCGAAGGTTCGGCTGATGAAATCATTGAGACTAAAGGTTTAGTGCAAATTACCGATAATGCTGCGATCGCAAAAATTATTGATGAAGTTATCGCGCTACATCCGCAAGAAGCCGCCGATTATCGCAACGGCAAAACCAAATTATTTGGCTTTTTTATTGGCAAAATCATGCAAGCTTCCCGCGGCAAAGCTAACCCGCAACAAGTAAATGAAATTCTGCGGGAAAAATTAGAAAGATAACCACATTTACACTAATAATTTTTAAAATATTTTACAACAAAAACAACCATCTTTCTCCGATTGTTTCTCTGTTTTTTTGGGCTCTAAAAGTGGCAACTTCTCTGCCTCTTTGTCTTTTTTGCTATTTCGATCCTGAGAAAAAATGCTTGGTTGAACACTTGGCTGCTGCTTCTTTACGGGCACTTGTTGATCTTGATTTTGATCAAGTGATTGCTGCTTAAGATCAACAGAGTGTTGCAAAAATCGCTTGAATTCTCCTACGTAGCTGTCTTTTAGAACAAAGCTTTTTTCCTTATGTACGATGTCTCCTTTAAGATATGCTCTAAGATACGCCTTTTCTTCTTGATCTTCTCGATATTGAATATATTTATCGAAAATGTCTTTTGCCTCTTCTGAGGATCGAAATATAGTTAGCATACCACCAGTGTTATCTTTTATTGATCTAGGCTCACAGAATATAACGTTATACCCTAATTCCCGTAAATTTTCTTTCACTTTTTTAAACATTGTTCTTCTCCTATAGTTTAATTATTCATACACAGCCATTTCAGCTGACCCAATTGCATTTTAAACTACAAACCTTAAGGAAATCTTAAGGCTACCTCTAAAAATGCGATTTTTTTGAAGTTTTTTCGATTTTTCTGAGTTTTCAAAGAATTATTGCAGCAAAACGAACGATTTCCATCTGATCTTTGTCAGATTTTTTACATTTTTTATTGCGTTTTCTTGTAGGGGCACAGCGTGCTGTGCCCACAAAGAAATTGCCAATAATCTCACAAATTCAGATATTCAAAAAGACTTCAACAACTTGTTCCAAAATATTGATTATTTGCATAAACGCTCAAATTTTAAACAACAAATCATGATGTTAATTATCTCCATTTTATGTTATGTTAAGCACCATTATGACTCATGTTATGCAAAGCTTGTACTACATTAAAAACGAGGGAAGTAAATGATGTGTTTTTTTAGAACCGTAATACAAAAACTGAATAAATTATTTTATTCTGGTTGTACCGCAAGTATAATTTTACTTTTAACGATGACAAACACTTATGCATCTGCTACGGGTTTGCCGTGGGAAGGACCTCTGCAAAAGATTTTAGACTCTTTGACTGGACCAGTAGCTAAGATCTTAGGCGTTATTGCAATAGCAATTGCTGGTTTTGGAATTGCTTTTGGAGAAGCTGGCAGTGGGATGCGACGAGTTTTCCAAGTGGTATTGGGATTATCAATAGCATTTACTGCATCTACTTTGGTGGTAACTTTATTTGGTTTTTCCGGTGGAACAGCTTTTTAAATACGAGTGTCGCAATTGCGAAACTCGTGGTAAATAAAACTTTTAGCGAAAATTTTTATGATCACACCAGGATATAGAATTAAATTACATAATTCTTTAGTATCACCCGTGATGTTAATGGGTGTCCCCAGGCGTTTTGCGATTCTGAATTGGACCATTTGCGCAGCATTAGTATTGGGATTGCATATTTTATATATTTTGCCGCTCAGTATAGTTATTCATGTTGTAGCGGTATTCTTCGCCAAACGTGATCCGTATTTTTTTGATGTGTTTATTAGGCACTTGCGACAAAAAAAGTATTATGAATAAATGCAACTATTGTTTTAACAAATGATGGTCTTGGTTATATAATGATAAAATTAAATGAATACAAAAAAAATCCTGATACCTTAGCTGATTTATTACCATGGGCAGCTCTGGTTGCTCCAGGTATCATTTTAAATAAAGATGGTTCATTACAACGCACTTTGAGTTTTCGTGGTCCGGATTTGGCTTCATCAACCGAAACTCAATTAGTTGCTATAACTGCCCGTTTAAACAATGCATTAAAAAGACTTGGTTCTGGCTGGGCAATATACATTGAAGCCAAACGCCAACCATACACTTCCTATCCGGCAAAATCAGATTTCCCAGATCCAGTTAGCTGGTTAATTGATGCTGAAAGACGAGATCGTTTTGAACATAGCGGCATTAGTTTTGAAAGTTGTTATTATTTAACCCTGCAATACTTGCCACCCGAAGAAATTACCAATAAATTGTCACAATTATTTATCACTAAAATTCATAACGATATCGTACAACAAAATAAAACAAACAAACAAGAATATTTAGATTTTTTTCAAATCACCACCCAGCAATTTTATGACCTTTTACAAGATTTTATGTTTGAAGTTAATTTTTTAAGTGATGACGAAACTTTAACCTATTTACATTCCACCATCTCTACAAAAAACCATAAAATCAAAGCATCTGAAACCCCAATGTACTTAGATGCCCTGCTTGCTGATACACCATTAATTACCGGGATTTCGCCACAGCTAGGAAATTATCATTTGAAAACCATATCAATTTTAGGTTTCCCATTTGCGACACAGCCTGCATTATTGGATCAATTAAACCAATTATCGATTAATTATCGCTGGATGACTCGATTTATCCCATTAGATAAATTAGAAGCGGAAAAACAATTAAAACGTTATAAACAAAAATGGTTTTCTAAACGTAAAGGCATGCTGCATTTATTACAAGAAGTTTTTACAAAAAGTGAAAGTCAGTTATTAGATACAGCATCTGTGGAAAAAGCTAAAGATGCAGATGAAGCACTTAAAGAATTGGCGGAAGATTACGTGTCCTATGGTTATTATACTGCCACTATTACCATAATGGATCAAGATTTAGAAAAAGTTACCGCGATGCAAAATGAGATTGAAAAAATAATTAATAGCTTGGGTTTTACTACGATTGCTGAAACATTCAATGCGGTAGAAGCCTGGCTATCATCTTTACCAGGACAAGCTTATGCTAATGTACGCAAACCATTAATGCACACTTTAAATCTTGCACATTTAATGCCATTTTCAGCTACTTGGTCGGGACAGAGGCAAGATTATCATTTACAAAAATCACCTTTAATGTATGTACATACTCATGGCAGAACACCATTTAGATTTGTTTTACATATTGGCGATGTTGGTCATATGATGATTGTGGGTCCAACAGGATCTGGTAAATCAGTTTTATTAACTACTCTAGCATTACAATTTAGACGTTATCAAAATGCTCAAGTTTTCGTATTTGATAAAGGCGGTAGTTTTCTTGCTTCTACTATCGGAGTAAATGGCGGATATTACGAGTTAGGCAAGCGAGATCCGCAAAATAATTCATACTTGGAATTTCAACCTTTGGCGAATATCGATCAAGAAGCAGAAAAAATATGGGCAGCAGAATGGTTATTAGATTTATTGGTCAACGAAAAAATTACGATTGATCCTGAGGTCAAACAAGCAATTTGGGAAGCACTAAATTCCCTTGCGCAACTAACAAAATCTCAGAGAACATTAACTGGTTTATGTGCTTTAGTACAAAATAAAATGATTAGAGATGCATTATCTACCTATACGATTTCTGGACCATTTGGTCATATTTTAGATGCAGAACATGAAATTGAATGTAATGACGCTTGGCAATGTTATGAAATGGAAGATCTAATGACAATGCCTAGTATTATTGCACCAATTTTAAATTATTTATTCCACCGTTTGGAAAAGCGTTTTACTGGAGCACCAACATTATTAATTTTAGACGAAGCATGGCTGTTTTTGGATCACCCAGTTTTTGCTAATAAGGTTCGCAGTTGGCTAAAAAGTTTGCGTAAAAAAAATGTGAGCGTGGTATTTGCGACCCAATCAACGGACGATATTTTTAAATCTAGCATTGCTTCAGCACTATTAGAATCATGTTCATCGCGAATTTTGCTGCCTAACGATCGCATATTAGAACCGCAAATTAAAACATCATATGAAAAATTAGGCTTAAATGAACAGCAGATATCCATATTGTCTACGGCCATGCCAAAACGACAATATTATTATACATCACGGCTTGGTAATCGATTGTTTGATTTAGAATTAGGACCGATTGCTATGTCATTTTGTGCAATGGGTGATCCGGAAAATAAGCAGACAATTAAAAATATTATTAATCAACATGACAGAGAAAAATTTCTACCCAATTATTTATCAAAAAGAAATTTAGATTGGGCATGGAAGATAATTGCAGAACGGAATTACTCCTAGCGAATGGATTTTAGGGGATTATAACACAGATAGGAGCTTTACAATGACAAAACAAAATAAAAAATTTAACCAGGCAACACCACAATATAAATCATCAGAAGTAGAAACCCCATATATGCGCGCACGACAGGAATGGAGTGATCGCTTTGGTAGTTTGTCAGCACAAGCCTCTAATTGGCGCTTGGCAGCAATTTTGTCTATGGCAGGAATATTAATTTTATTAGTGTTATTAGGGATTAGTTTTAATACGCATAAAAATAAAGTATTTGTTGCAGAGGTTGCTACTTCCGGCAGAATTGTAAACATTGCACCATTAGCTACGCGGTATCAACCAACTAAAGCACAAGAAGAATATTTTATCAGCCACTTCATAAAATTAGTGCGTGAATTACCATTAGATCCTGTGGTTGCCAAACAAAATTGGCTTGCCGCATATAATTTTTTGACCCAACATAGCTCTAAAATACTAAACAATTATCTACAAAAACACAACCCAATAAAACTTTTAGGCAAACAAACCACTGTTGTGGGCATCACTGACATCAACCCTATTAGCAATAACACCTTTCAGATGGATTGGACAGAAACCACCACTGATGTTAATAACCAGCAGGAGCAACAACAGAAATACAGCGGGGTATTTACCGTAATACTAAGGCAACCAACTTCACAAAAAAGCATCTTGCAAAATCCGCTGGGACTTTATATAGTTGATTTTAATATTTCACAACGAACGGGAAGCATAACATGAAAAATATTTTTTTTAGTGCTGTTTTAATTTTTATGATGCTATTCAGCTGTGTCAAAGCAAATTCGATAATCAAGCATTCGCATATCACAGTAAAACCAACAAAAAAAATCAGAATTAAGCAGTTGTCAAAAAATCGGTATCAGCACAAGACTGGAATTGCCGCAGTAAATGCAGCTAATCGACAAGCCCTACGACGCCCAAAGTCAAGATCATATATGAATTCAATTATGAATTTTACTTATATGCCGGGAGCATTATATCAGATTTATTGTGCGCCACTGAGCGTCACTGATTTGCAACTTCAATTAGGAGAAAAGATCATTTCAGTTGCCGCTGGCGACACTTTCCGTTGGGAAGTATCTAAAACATTTAGTGGGTCGGAAGACAATCAGACTGAGCATTTGCTTATTAAGCCAATAGAAAGTAATTTAACGAATAGTTTAGTAGTTACCACCAGCCTTAGAACTTACCATTTATTATTACATTCAACTCAACATACCTATATGGCAGTAGTTACATGGCATTATCCCAGCAGCCGTAATCTCGTAAAAAAATATCGCAACATGAAGACAGTACACAATTATTTGTCTAGCGGCTTACACTTAGCTAATTTAGATTTTAACTATAAACTGTATTTAATTAGAGGCAGCCAACAACCTTGTTGGTCGCCAATAACAATTTTTAACGATGGGCAAAAAACTTATATTCAGTTTCCAAAAAACATGCAAGAAGCTCCAACTTTGTTTTTGGGAGATAAAAATAATGTTACGGCGGCTAATTATCGAGTTAAAGGCAATTATTATATTATTGACAGTGTAGTTCAACAAATGCAATTGTGTTTAGGGCTACAACGTTCGCCAATTATACAAGTTGTTCACAACGGACGTTGATTATGCGCATGGAAAACACAAATCACAAAAAATCCGAAAAATCATTTACTATCAGGGTAAAACCTCAAGGTATAATTAGGATCAAGCGGAGCTTGGTTTTTGCTTTAGCAATGATTGGTATTTTAGTTTTTGGATGGGTTATTTTTACAGTTTTTCGGATGCCGAATGTAAAAACAAAAAAATCTGCAAATAACTTAATTATACATGGCCGTGATACCAAAAATGTTATGGCAACTAACCATGATGCAAATAATATATTAAAGCAACTTCCTAAAAATTATGCCGATGTGGATGCAGTGAAAAAATATTTAACTGGCTCTTCGCCTAAAAGCATTATTGCTCCTGAAGTAGAACAAGAATTATCTGATCTGAAACATCATCAGACATTTTTGCAACAAAGAATCGCTGGTTTATTACAACATCAAACGCAACAACAACAATCAGCCAATATGCAAAAAGCAAAACAGGCAAAATCCAGCGGTTTATTTTTTGCTGGGGTAACCCCTCCACAAAAACACCGCATAATGGGACTGCAAAAAGATAAGCAGCAATCACAAGCAATAACGCAAAAATCATCTGAGTGTGATAAACAAAGTGCTTATAACCAACAAAACATGCAATCACAAAAATTATCTTTTTTACAATCTTCACCAAAGGATGAGGATGTCTATGACAAACATCCATTATTAAAGCCCGTATCTCCGTATGAAGTTCAAGCAGGAACATTAGTCCCAGCTGAATTAATTACCGCAATTAATACTACTTTGCCTGGATCGGTGATTGCGCAAATAAGACAAAATATATTTGATACTGTTAGCGGCAGCTTTTTATTAATTCCAAAAGGATCGAAATTAATTGGAGAATATCAATCACTTGTTTCTTATGGCCAAGAACGCGTATTAATTGCATTTACAAGAATTATTAGACCAGATGGATCTTCCATTCAGCTAGATAAATATGTAGGAGCCGATGTAACTGGTCAATCTGGAATGAAAGGTAATGTTGATAATCATTGGTTTCAAGTACTAGGAGCAGCTACTTTATCAACATTATTAAGTGTTGGCGCAGGTGTGGCTGCAGATAACAGTTATCATAATAACAATATGTATTATCGCGGCGCACGACAAAACGCTTTATTGGGCGCATCTTCCAGTGTTGCTCAAACTGGCCAACAACTTACCCAACAAGCAATGAACGCTCAGCCCACTTTAACAATTCCAATTGGTTATGAATTTAATGTAATTGTTAAAAAAGACATGATAATGGAACCATACCAATATAAACCTGGAGGCTTCAATGGAAAATAAATTGTTGAAAAGATTAATCACCATCGGTTATGTTTTGTTAATAATTATAGTTGGTAATTGTTATGCAGTTCAAAGTAATCCGCCTACTGCCACTACACCAAACACACCGCCACCACCAAATACAACAACACCGCCACCCTCCCCTTCTGCAAATGTTACCATAACACCAAGCAACCAGGATATAACCATAGCAAATAAACTGTTCAAGGGTGCAGGCTATCAATATTTCCAAATAAATAATGAAAATGATTTAAGCAAAGACCATCCAGAGTTTTTTACTATACCTGGTAATACTGATGATGATATGGACATCAACAATTAAGGCCGATAAAAATGTTAGACGCCAGCACAATTTCTTTTGTACAAACAACCTTTATCACCCATATTAATCACGCATTTTATTTGGTTGCGCATTACGCCTCAAATTTGCTATTTATTTTTGCCGTTTTCGAAGTGGCAGTATTTGGATTATTATATGCATTTGGTCAAAATTCCTCATGGGGTGAATTATTTTTTAAAGTCATCAAAATTGGCCTAATCTTTTTTATCATTCAAAACTATGCTTGGTTGTTGAGTATAGTAATTAATAGTTTTGCACAGATTGGCGGACTAGTAGCCAATACTAGTCAATTAAGTAACTATATTTTCAATCCAGCATTAATTTGGCAGGTTGGTTACAATGTTGGTCTTGGTTTATTACAGATAGTAGCAACTAGCAATGATTTTGGATTAGTGATTTTATTATCCACTTTGGGATTTGGCATATTGTTGGTGTTTGGTTTATTAGGAATACAAATTGTAGTTCAGTTAGTCGGATTTTATTTAGTCGCATTAATGGCTTTGATTACATTGCCGCTTGGCGCTTTTAACCCAAGCGCCAATATGTTTGATCGATCAGTGCAAGCCGTATTAAAAGCGGGCGTTAGAGTTGCTGTTTTAATTATAATTATCGGCCTTGTTATTACTACATGGCATTCGTTTGACTTAATTAATTCAACTGCAAAGTATAATATCAATAAAATATTAGGTTTGTTTTTTACTTCCCTGCTATTTCTTTATTTAGCCATAAAATTGCCAGCATATGCAGCAAATGCAATTGGTTCATTTAATATAAATTCTTCTGGTAAGAATTCAGGTATAAATAATATTGCAATGCCATCGTTTCAAGGCGGTCATCATACAACATCAGCAGCCGGAGAAACAACATCCATGAGAGCAGCTACAATGATTGAACCAACTGCTCAATCAGCAAATGGAAGTAATAACATTGCAGCTGGTAATAATGGCGCTACTGTTATACAAACACAAACTGCTTCTGGAGTCATGCCATCTGGAAGTGGATTACAGTTAAGTAATAAGACTTCTGGTTTACGCCCTGCCAGCACCATGGACAAAAGTAATAAAAAAAGCATTTCTGATGACACATTAAAGAAAATTACCTCTACATTTGTAAAGGCAATGCAACAAAATAAAAAATAGGGAAAAAACGAGGTGAAATTAAAAGCATTTCGAGTTTTTTTATGCGTTTTAGTACTGTTAATCGGATTAGTTGTATTACAATGTGGGCTAACCTACAGTAAAAATGCTGGTTATTTGCTAACTTATCAGGTAACCACCAGTATGCCAAAAGGTTTTTATTTGGTAAGCCCAAACAAGCGTTTTCATCGAGGTGATATCGTGCTATTTAAACCGCCAAAAAAAACCTTGGTTTTTTTGTTGCAAAAAAAATGGTTGCCAAAAAGCGGATTGATGTTAAAATATGTTATTGGTGTTCCAGGTGATTATGTTTATCAAAATAAAAAATGGATATATATTAATCATCATCAAATTGCACCGATTTTTTATCAATACGCGCCGGGTAAAAAGTTGCCAAACAACCATTTTTGTGGCAAATTAGCACAACATCAGTATTTATTAATGAGCTCTAGATTAAAACGATCTTTTGATGGTCGTTATTTTGGCCCAGTTGATGATAATAAAATTATTGGTGTAGCTAAGCATTTATTTTAGAGTATATTACAATGAATACCCAACAAACTGCACAACGACATTTGGATATGTTGACTACATCTTTTGGCAACGAGATTGATAAATTGATGCAGAATGATGATACTATTGAGATTATGGTTAACCCAGACGGTAAGTTATGGGTTGATTCATTAACCCAAGGCAAACATCCAACTGAGGTTATTTTTGCTGCTAATCAAGTAAGCAATATTATTAAATTAGTTGCTGCGCATCGGCAAATGATCGCAAATTATGATCACCCAGAAGTTGCTTGTGAACTACCTAAATCTGGTGCAAGATTTCAAGGTTGGCTACCACCGATTGTTGATCGACCGAGTTTCACTATTCGCAAAAAAGCCATTTGTGTGTTTACTTTAAATGATTATGTAGCCGCAAATAGCTTATCTGCAGAACAAGCAGAAATGTTACGCAGCGTTGTAAGGGATAAAAAAAATATTTTAATTGCAGGAAGCACTGCTTCAGGTAAAACGACATTTGCTAATGCACTATTAAATGAATTAAAAGACAGCAATGAAAGAATAATAGTATTAGAAGACCTACCGGAATTGCAAATTACCGCCGATGACTGCGTAAAATTAAGAACCTCGAATACAATATCGATGCGTGATTTAGTCAAAGGATCATTACGCATGCGGCCGGATCGTATTATTGTGGGTGAAGTACGCGATGCGTCCGCCTTGGAATTATTAAAAGCTTGGAATACTGGTCATCCTGGTGGAATTTGTACGATCCATTCTAATAGTTTAAAATCCACTTTGTCTCGACTTAAAGATTTAGTGCAAGAAGCTGTAGCAGTTATACCAACCCGGTTAATAAGCGAAGCGATCGATTATATTATATACATGCAACGTTGTGAAAATAATAAATATAAAGTTGAAAGCATTAGTTCTCACGATGATTTTAAAAATAATTAAAAAAAATGATTTTAATTAATAAAATGATACCATAAATAATGTTTCATTTTTAACAAGGAGTATTTATGTTTAAAAAATTCTTTTTGCCTATTTTTTGTTCTATATTACTTTCGTTGGTTGGAATGTCTGCTGCTGCTCCACAATCATTAGTAAGCGTCGGTCAAAGCAATCCAAGCGCTAACCCATCACCTAGTACCACAACTGCCGCAGCAGCCGGAACCGCTGCTGCATTAATCGCTGGAGCTATGCTGTTAACATCACATACCAGTAGCCGTGTATCTACTTATTATGTGGCCGTAGGAAATAATGGAACCATATTAACCAGTTCAGATGGAATTAATTGGTCTGCTCAAACAATTACTGCACCAAATTTCCGTAACGTTGCATATAGCATGAATCAAAATCTGTGGGTTGCAGTAGGTGCTAGTGGAACCATATATTCTAGTCCAGACAGAATCACCTGGACTTCCCAAACGAGCCCTACACTTAACGGTTTAAATGATATTGCATACGAGAGTAGCCAAAATCTATGGGTCGTTGTAGGTAATTCAGGAAACATAGTAACCAGCCCTGATGGAAGCTCCTGGACTCTCCAACATCAAACTGGGTTCACTTTATGGGGCATTGCATACAGCAGCAGGCAAAACCTGTGGTTTACTGTAGGTTCTTTTGGAATCTTATTAACCAGCCCTAATGGAACCACCTGGTCTTTTGGAACAAGTGGTACCGCGAATGGGCTCTATAGCATCGCATATAGCAGTGAGCAAACTCTATGGGTTGAAGTAGGAGTTAACGGAACTTTATTAACCAGTCCTTATGGAACTAGCTGGACTAATCTAACAGGTACCGTTACTTCGAATACTTTATTCGGCGTTGCATATAGCAGCAGCCAAAATTTGTGGGTTGCTGTAGGTGCAAGTGGAACCATAATAACTAGTTCAAATGGAAGCAATTGGATTGATCGAACAAGTAGTAGTGGTACTACGCAGATTTTATGGGCGATTACATATAGCAGTCGCCAAAATTTGTGGGTTGCTGTAGGTGCAAGTGGAACCATAATAACCAGCCCAGATGGAATCAACTGGACTTCTCGAACAAGTGGTACTTCAGAAAGTTTACAAGGCGTCGCAGCATCAGGGTAATTTTATAAATTCACATAACTTACAAAGGATTGTAAGTTATGGTGCGTGTCCTATTCCAACAATTTAAAATCTACTTTGCCTAAACTTAAAAAAATAAAATTACAAATTTCGCGTTAAAGTGCAAAAAAAAAAATTGATATTCATTAATAAAATGATATTATAAAAATATCTCGTCTTACTTACATGGAGTATTTGTGATTAAAAAATTATTTTTGCCCGTTATTTGTTCTATATTACTTTCGCTTATTGGGATGTCTTCTGCCGCTCCTGATCAATTAGTAAACATCGGTCAGAACAATCCAGCAAACGCCACTTCATCATCTAATAATTCGATTGCAAAAGCAATTGCAGGAATTGGAATTGCTGCTACTGCATTAGTCACCGGAACTATATTGTCAAAATCACACCCATCATCCGGGACAGCAACAGCATCACCTACCACAACACCTTATTATGTGGCTGTAGGAGCTGATGAAACTATATTATCTAGTCCAGATGGAAGTACCTGGACTGCTGCGTTTCAACCACTTAATCCTACTGTTACTGCTATTTATTATGGCATTGCATATAGCAGCAGCCAAAACCTGTGGGTTGTAG
>Ga0209976_10001425_pt1 | contig 14139 bp, 20 predicted proteins | sample SumtaG_FD_182806 | JGI IMG/M metagenome (GOLD analysis project Ga0209976, IMG submission 182806) | Deep subsurface microbial communities from Indian Ocean to uncover new lineages of life (NeLLi) - Sumatra_00157 metaG (SPAdes) (version 2) | ecosystem: Environmental > Aquatic > Marine > Oceanic >...
AGTAGGTTTACCAAATGTGGGGTAGTCCACATTATTTAATGCTTTGCTGCAGCGGCAAGTTAGTGATGTGGCTGAATATCCGTTTACTACAATAGAGCCAAACACAGGAGTGGTAAAAGTGGAAGATGATCGGTTAAATAAATTGTCTAAAGTATTGAAGATTAAAAAGAAAGTAGCGGCAGTAATCAAATTTTATGACATTGCCGGTTTAGTCAAAGGAGCTCATAAAGGTCAGGGATTAGGCAATCAGTTTCTGGGACACATTAGGTCAGTTGATGCAATTTTGCATTTGGTGCGCGGATTTTCTGCTGAAAAAATACCTCATGTAAGCGGCAGAGTTGATCCGGTTCATGATTTGAATACGATTAATTTAGAGTTAGCTTTGGCTGATTTTGAGTTAATCAGCAAGGTTTTAAAAGAAGATAAGAAAATGGAGGCGGATAAGAAAAAAGTGTTAGAAAAGTTACTGAAAACATTGGGGTCAGGTAATTTAGCGATGGAAACAGAGTTAAATAGTGAAGAAAAGACATTAATTCAAGAGGTGAATTTGTTAACCTTGAAACCAATGCTGTATGCTTTGAATCTGGATGAGTCAGCGGTGAGTAGTTTTTCTCAGGCGCCAGATTTACCACCAGTGATGATTTTAAGCGCCAAGCTGGAGGCAGAGATTAATCAGTTGAATAAGAAAGAAAGAGATGAGTATTTAAAGCAGTTAGGCTTAGAAGAATTGTTGCTGGATAGATTGATTAAGCGCTGTTATAAATTGTTGAATTTAATTACCTTTTTTACAGTTAAAGGCGGCAAGCAGGTTCAGGCTTGGCCATTGGAAAAAGGCAAAACAGTGATTGAGGCAGCGGAGATGGTACATACAGATTTTGCCAAGAATTTTATTAAAGCTGAAGTGATTGATTGGCAAGAGTTGGTTAAACTGACAAGTTGGGTAAAGGCTAGAGGAAAAGGCAAACTAAAGCTGGCAGGGAAAGATTATAGAGTTAAAGAAGGAGAAGTAATTGAATTTATGATTGGCAGTTAATTAATATCAATAATAGTATAGGTGATTGTGCCGGTTGGAATTTGAACATTAACTTTGTCGTTAACTTTTTTACCTTTAATAGCTTTACCAATAGGACTATAGAGAGATAGTTTGTTTTTGTTGGGATCTGATTCATAGCCACTAACAATTTTGAATTTTTGTTTAGTAGTGCCATTATCTAAAGTAACTGTATTATTAAAAGAAACAGTGTGTTTATCTTTACTTTTTACTATTACGCCATAGCGAAGAAAACGAGTTAATTGTCGAAGCCTTCTGTCAGTATTGCGAAGTTCAAATTTGGCATATTTGTAAGCTCCATTTTCAGATAAATCTCCCATTTCTCTGGCAGTTTGTAAGCGAACTAGAATATTTTTTCTATCTTTAGTTAGTTTATTAAACTCTTTTTTGTTTTTATTGTATCCTTCTTGAGTAAATTGAATTGGTTTTGGTTTGGGGGGAGTGAATTTCATACAAATGTAGATTAACAGATAATTAGATAAATTCATATATTAAGGGTTGCAAATTTTAAAAAAGTAGCTAAAATACATCTTAGTCATGAATACATACGAATTGACTTTGGTTCTGACTGAAGAGGCGGGAAAAAACGAGATTTCAGCCAAAAAACTAGCTTCTTCATTAGTTGAAAAAATCAAAGGTAAAATTAAAAATACTACAGTAATTGGATTAAGAGATTTAGCTTATCCAATCAAAAAACACAGCAAGGGCTGGTATGGAATTTTTGTAGTGGAATTGCCGGAAAATGATATAACGGAATTTGATAAGCAAGTAAAACTTGAAGAAAAAATATTAAGACATTTATTAGTAAGACAGGTATAAAAGGAGGAAATTATGTCTAGTAGATCATTAAATAGGGTGCTTTTAATCGGAAATTTAACCCGAGATGTAGAGTTAAGATATACCCCGCAAGGTACGCCAGTGTGCAGTTTTGGTTTAGCTACCAATAGATCCTGGCAGCCAGCTGCAGGTGGAGATCGTCAGGAAGCAACTGAGTTTCACAGAATTGTAGCTTGGAATAAGCTGGCAGAGCTGTGTTCACAATTGTTGTTTAAAGGCAGAAAAGTCTTTGTTGAAGGCAGACTGCAAACTCGTAATTGGACTAGTGCTGAAGGCCAAGAAAGACAAACAGTAGAAATTGTGATTGACAATATGATTGTGCTTGATGCCAAGCGCAGAGAAGGTCAGCAAGTAGACGGTGATTATGGCAATGTGCAGTATGCAGATACTCAGGGGGGAGTCCAAGCAGATGATGCAGGAGGACAACAACCAGTTGCTGATGCGACGACTGATGATTTAGTTGATGCTAAATCAACTGATGATAAACCAGAGCCAGAACCTGAGAAAAAATCTAAAAATAAAGAGGAAAAGGAGGAGTTAAAAAAGGTCAAGGCCGATGACATTCCTTTTTAATTAAATTATGTTTCGAGGCAGAAAAATAAAACAGCGAAAAGTTAATATACCCTGTTACTTTTGCGAACAAAAAACAGTACCTGATTATAAAGAATTTACTGTTTTGAAGAAGTTTGTTAGCGACAGAGGTAAGATTATGTCAAGAGGCAGGACAGGCATATGTGCTAAACATCAGAGAAAATTGGCGGTGGCTGTAAAAAGAGCCAGACATTTAGCCTTGTTGCCTTTTGTGGTAAAGGTGTAAAATGGACGAATGAAGATTAAGTTAAGTTTGAAACAAATCAGGATTGCGATAATAGTTTTGACTTTAATGATAATCGCCGGTGGCGGAGGGTGGAAATTAGGATTTAAAAAAGGCAGGACAGTTAAAATAAAAACAGCGGCAGCAGGAAAATCAGAAGTGGACATGGTCAGATTTTGGCAGGTGTGGCAGAAATTGGAAGATAAATATTTGATAAAAGAGGATTTAAAAGCTGAAGAAATGATGTGGGGAGCAGCTAAAGGAATGACAGCGGCTTTGGGTGATCCTTATACTGTATTTTTACCGCCAAAGAAAAACAAAGAAGTGAAGGAAGAATTAAACGGGGCCTTTGAAGGAGTGGGGATTCAATTAGGATTTAAAGACGGCAGATTGGCAGTAATGGCGCCATTAGCAGGCATGCCGGCTGAGGCAGTGGGAGTGAGATCAGGAGATTTGATTTTGCATTTAAAAGATGAAAATAAAAATGTTGATGTAAGTACAGTAGATATGTCTTTACCTGAGGCAGTAGAAATTATCAGAGGCAAAAAAGGAACAAAAATCAGCATGACTTTATTGCATGAAGATGAATCAGAGCCAGTGGTTAAAGAAGTGATTAGAGATACAATTGTGATTCGCAGTGTGGAATTAAAAATAGGTAAAATTAATAGTGAAGGAAAATGGATTGATGAAAAAGAGCCTTGTTCAGGAAGTGAAGCTTGGCATTGTCAGACGGTAGCATATTTACACTTATCCCGTTTTGGCGGCAGAACTGAAGCAGAATGGGAAGAGGCAATTAATGACATTAAGCAAAAAGGAAATGATGTTCAAGGAATTGTGTTGGATTTACGTAATAATCCAGGAGGATATTTACAGGGAGCAGTCAGATATGCAGGGGAATTTTTAGAACTAGGATTGTTTGTAGTTAAGCAGGAAGATTCTAAAGAAAATGTCAGTAGTTATAGCGTGACTCATAAAGGTAAATTGTTAACAGAGCCATTAGTAGTTTTGGTTAATCAGGGTAGTGCTTCTTCTTCAGAAATATTGGCAGGGGCATTGCAGGATCATGAAAGAGCAAAGTTGGTGGGTAAGAAAACATTTGGAAAAGGAACAATTCAAGAGGCAATTGATTTAGGTCAAGGTTCAGGTTTGCATGTAACTACAGCCAAATGGCTGTTACCGTCAGGCAGATGGGTGAATGAAACTGAAGGATTAGATCCTGATGAGGAAGTTGATTTTAATCGCGAATTTATGGAAATTGATGAGCAATTGCAAAAAGCAATAGAGGTTTTACTATGAAAGTAATTATTAAAAAAACCGGTGAAATTAAAGAGGTGGCTTTAGGTTATGCGCTTAACTATTTATTGCCTAAAGATTTGGCAGTAATTGCTACTAAAAAGAAATTAGAAGAATGGAAAAATCGCAAGCAAGAAGAAGCAGTAGCAGTTGAAGAGGGAGTATTGAAAAATAGACAGCAGGCAGAAAAACTTGACGGAAAAGTAATAGAATTAAAAGTTAAGGCAGGTAAAGCAGGCAAGGTTCATGGCAGCATTACCAGAAAAGAAATAGCTAAGGAGTTGAATATAATGAAGGCTAATATTGTTTTGGAGAAGCCAATTAAAAAAGTGGGAGAGTATGAGGTGGGTTTGAAATTTGGAAAGATAAAAGCTAAGGTAAAAATAAAAGTGGAAGCAGAAGAAGATGAAAAAGGTAAAGCAAAATAGTATTGGTAAATGGCTGTTGGGGGCAGTGGTGATTATAATAATTCTAATGTTTGTTTTAGACGGAGTTTTAGGGGATAAAAAACAGCTTGAACAACAGCAGGAAAATGTGGAGATGATAACTTCTTATTTAGGAATAAGATATCAAATGCTTGATCAAAAGACTGCTTTATTAAACAATGTGCCGCAGGGAGCATATATAGTGGAGATAATAGAAGGATCGCCGGCAGATAAAGGCGGAGTAAAAGAAAACGATATTATTACTAAAATTGACGGAGAAAAATTAACAGAGAAAAATGGAGGATTGGCTAAAGTAATCAGTAAAAAGGAAGTCGGCAGTGAAGTAGAGTTAGAGATATATAGAAATGGAGAAAAAGAAAAGATTAAAGTTAAGCTGATGGAAGAGTAGAGCTATTTAAAGCCTCAACGATTTTATTTAAATCGCCTTCAAGAATTTTATCAAGGTTTTTCCATGATTTTTTTATGCGGTGATCAGTGACGCGGTTTTGGGGAAAATTATAAGTGCGAATTTTTTCAGCTCGCATGCCCCGGCCAACAGCTGATCTAGCTTGAGAAATCTCTGATTGTTTTTTTTCTTGCTCTAGTTCAAATAACTTAGCTCTTAAGATATCTTCAGCGATATTACGATTTTGAATTTGAGTACGTTGAGTTTGGGATTCAATGACAATATTAGTTGGTTTGTGTTTTAATCTGACTGCTGTAGAAACTTTATTGACATTTTGTCCACCAGCTCCAGATGATCTAAAGAATTCAATTTCAATATCAGCTGGATTAATAGTGATTTCAGTTTCTTTTATTTCTGGTAAAACAGCTACAGTAGCAGTAGAAGTATGAATTCTGCCTTGAGATTCTGTGGTTGGTACTCGTTGGACTCGATGAACTCCGGCTTCGTTTTTAAATAGAGAATAAGCTTGTTTGCCTTTTATTTTAATAACTCGATTTCCAATGGGGATAATTTTAAGATTTTGAGTTGAAGCAAAGCGAGTGTACATTTCAAGAAGATCATCAGCCCAAATTTTAGCTTCTTCACCACCGGCAGCAGAGCGAATTTCGATAATAACATTGCCGGTTTGATTAGTTGCACCTGGGAAGGCTGTATTTGTTCTTTTGGGTGGAATACTTAGCTTTAGAGCTTTTTTTTGCTGTTTAAGCTGTTTGATTTCTTCTTGAGCTAGGGTTTTGAGCTGAGGATCATTTAAAGAAGCTTGAGCTTGGCGGATTTTTTCATCCAAACGTTTAACCTCAGCTTTGAGGTAATTCATGGTTATTGTTTTTTATCAGACTTTTTAGGATTTTTTGTTTGCATCTGAATCATTTCTTTAAGAGTTTGAGGAGAATCATCTTTTTTTTCTGATTGTTTTCTTTTGCGTTGTTTTTTGCTGATATATTTTTTAGAAGCAGCGACTTTTTGTTGTTTTTGAAATTTTTCAACACGACCCATGGTATCAATAAACTTCATTTTGCCAGTGAAAAAAGGATGACAATCACTGCAAATTTCTATGTCAATTTGTTTAAGGGTAGAGCCAGTGGTAAAAGTATTGCCACAAACACAGGTGACTTGAGCATCTTGGTAATACTTAAAGTCAGCAGTTGGTTTTGATGGTTTTTGATTTTTAGGTTTAGACATAACAGGGGAAATTATATCACAAATTATTGATTTTTGACGGGAGTTAATTTTTTTTGACGGTATTCAGCAATAAAAACACCAACAGAGATGATAATAACAGCTAAGATCATGGGCCAGGTAAGGGATTCCTTGAGGAGAATTATAGAGAAAGGAATGGCAACCGGACCGTGAAGATAGGTAAATAAAGAGGCTTCAGAGGCTTCTATAAGATTTTGAGCATAGATATATAGGGTGAAGGCAATAACTGAGCCAAAAAGAGCCATATAAACGGAAGCAATGGCCACAGAGGGGATTTGGAGAAGATTAAGAGGGGTAGAAATATTAGTAATAGAGAGAATAAAGGTTAGACTGATTAAAGCCACCAGATAGCTGACGCTGCTGATGAAAATTTTAGGAATATTTTTATAAACTTTTTTAGCTAATAAAAGATAGGTGGTCCAGAGAAGATTATAGCCAATAACTAAGAGATTGCCGGTAAAAGAAAAAGAAGCAGAATGATTGCGGCCAGTTATCAAAGGTTCAAAGATTAATAATAGAGTGCCGATAAGGCTGATAATTAAACCAATCCATTCGCGTTTTTCCTCCTTTTCTTTTAAAAAGATAATGCCGCCAAGAATGGTGAAAATAGGGCCGGTAGCGCCGATTAAAGAGGCCTCAATGGCAGAGGTTTGTTTTAGGCCCTGATAGAGAATGGTTAGTGCCAGAGGAGTGCCCAAGAGTTCGAGCAGGATAATTTTCCCCAGAGTTTTTAAAGAAGGTTTGAGTTTAAAGAGAAAATAGATAAGAAAGGGGAATAATATAGGGGCGGCAAAAAGATAGCGGAAATAGAGGAATTGTATAGGAAGAACATAGGTAAGAGAAGGTTTGACAATAGGTAAGGCCGCGCCCCAAAGAACAGTATTGATAAGAAGGGCGATATAGGCTTTTTTCCGATTTTTAGACATTAGGCAGATAGTTTTTGAATAGCTTGATCTAAAGTAATAGTTTGTTGATCGCCGGTTTTCATATCTTTTAAAGTAACTTTGTCAGCTTTGACTTCATCAGGGCCGATAATTAAGACAAAAGGAATGCCTTTTTTATCAGCATATTTGAGTTGTTTGTCTAAATTTACTTTTGCCTCGGTTGCAAGTTCTGTATTAATATTTTTACTTCTTAGTTTTTTGGTTATTTCAAGAATTCTGGCAAAATTGACGCCTTCAAAGATGGTAACTAGAATTTTGGCGCTGGTAGTAAATTGAGGAATTAATTTAGCTTGTTCAGCGGCTTCAACAGTTCGGTCAAAGCCTAAACCAAAACCAACTGCTTTAATTTCAACGCCTGTTAATTGAGAAATTAACTTATCGTAGCGGCCACCACCACCAATAGAGCCGGCGTCGTAGTTTGGGATAAAGCCTTCAAATATTAAGCCAGTATAATAATCTAATCCTCTGGCTAAAGTTGGTTCATATTTGAATGTTTCGTTAGCTACCCCCAATCTTTTAGCAGTTTCTAGAATATTGGATAGATTTTTACTAAGGGGAGCTTTTTTAACTAATTTAAAGATGTTTGTAGTAGTTGTTTGACTAAAACCAGATTTTAAAAATTCTTTTTCTATGTCTTTTTTATCTTTTTTATCTAATTTGTCAATAAGACGAGTAGCAACAAGTAATTTTGTTTTATCAACGCCGGCCTTTTCAAGCAAACTAAAAAGAGATTGGCGATCGTTAACTTTAATAATTAAATTTTTAAAACCGATATTTTGATAAATAGTATTGAATAAGGCTAATATTTCAGCGTCAGCAAAAAGATTCCAATTACTAATAATGTCAGCATCACATTGAAGAAATTCTCGATATCTGCCTTTTTGAGGTTTGTCAGCTCTAAAAACATTTTGTATTTGATAACGACGGAGAAGTTTTGGGTTGTCTATAAGGTTTTGGTTTAAGACTCTAGATAAAGGGACAGTTTGATCATAACGAAGAGCAACTTTACGGCCGCCACGATCTGTAAAAGAATAGACTAGTTTGTCAGCTTCTTTACCATATTTACCAAGAAGCAGGTTAGCATATTCAAGGGTGGGGGTTTCTAAAGGTTCAAAACCAAATAGTTCAAAGGTTTGTTTGATTTTTTCTAATACAAAATCCCGCTTTCTTTTTTCCTCTGGAAGAAAATCCCGAAAGCCTTTTAGGGTTTGTAATTTTGTATTTTTTGATGCCATAAGTGTTAATTTATGATACAACGGAATTTACGATTATACCAGATATAGGGAAATTTACAGAAAGATGAAGACTATTCTTCAACCTCATCTGAATCAGATTCGGTTTCGGCTGATTCAGTGGCTTCGGCGTTGGTGGGCTCTTGACTGGCAGGATTGTTTTTACCGGGAAGGACAAAGACTTTTTTGACTTGATCTATATCGCCGTTTTTATCAAGAATGACTAAAGCAAACAAATTGTCTTCAAGCTGGAGATCGTCAACAGTTGGTTTATCAACATCTTTGATAGTTAAATCAGTTTTAGAGGTAATAGTGATGGTTTTAGAATCAAAGGAAACTTTATTGCCATCAATTTCTTTAATCTTGCCGTTTAAAAGTTGTCTGGATTTTGGGGAGAGAGGTTGTTTGATTAATAAAATGCGTTTAGCATCAAGAGATTGGCTGTCGGTGGTAACAAATCCCATGGCAATAAGAAAGTCTTTTGCTTTAATATCATCCGGCTCTAGTGTTTTTTTATCTAGTGATTTTTCAAAAATAGTAGAGTCATTATAGTTAATAACATATTTTTGATCTTTGTAAATAAGACTGATAGTTACATCAGAAACTGAGTCAACATTGCCAATAAAAGCTTTTTTCTGAGGACGATTAACTTTTTCTTCAATTTCATCTTTAGCAGTTTGAATGCCTTCTTCGGCAGTTTCCTGAAGGCGTTCTTTGATTTTGTCAGTTAGGTCCGAGTTGGGAGAAGATTCCTGCTCGGCCAGTACAGAAGAAGTTAGGAAAATAATAGAAATAAAAATGGAGATAATTAAGAATATTTTTTTCATTCTTCAGGTTCCTCATCTTCAAGTTCAATTTTATTAGTAGAATAAGTAACTACTAAATTCTGGGTTTGAGTATTATTAAGTTCATCGGTGGCAATAACAGTGATTTCATTGTAGCCTTTGACTAAATTGAGCTTATAAGTGAAATCACCTTCGATGTCTGCCTGAGTGAAAAATTCACTATTTTCAGTAATAATAGCAATAACAGCTTCAGGCCAAGCAAGGCCTTCAAGGGTTAGCTCTCTTTGATTAATTAAATCGTAATTTTCCGGAGAAGTTATAGTTAATGTTTTCTGACTGAGGCTTGGAGAAGGAGGCGTTAGAGGAGGAGTTTGTTGAGCTTTTTTGATATTTTTTTGCTTTTCAATGGAGCGATTGGCAGTATAGATACCAAAGGTAATAACCAGGCCTAAAATAAGGCCGGATGCAATAGCAATTAAAACTTCTTTTTTCATAAAAATTTGATAGGCGATGGAATATATCATCTAGAGGATTTGATTGTCAAGAAAATAGGGTTGTGTTAATATGAGAAACTATGGACATATCATTTTTAGGCCATTCATGTTTTTTGTTAAAAGGCAGAGATACTAAAGTAATAACTGATCCTTATGGAAGTGAAGTTGGCTGGCAACAGAGTAAAGTTGAGGGAGATATAGTAACAGTTTCGCATGAGCATAAAGATCATAATAATTTAAGCAGAGTAACAGGAGAGCCAATGGTGATAGCCGGACCAGGGGAATATGAAATTAAAGGAGTGAGTGTTACAGGTATAAGTGTTTTTCATGATGACAAGCAAGGAAAAGAAAGAGGTAAAAACACTATATATACCATTGATATTGATGGCTTGAGAGTGTGTCATATGGGTGATTTAGGTCATAAATTGAAAGATAAACAATTGGATTTACTGGATGGAGTAGATGTATTGATGATGCCGGTAGGCGGGTTTTACACCCTTAATCCGAAAGAAGCAGCAGCAATGATTAAACAGATAAGTCCAACAGTGTTTTTACCAATGCATTTTAAAGATAAGGGTATGAAAGCAAGTTTTGATAAATTAATAACATTGGATAAATTTTTGCAAATGATGGATGGAGATGGTAATGTGGTTAAAGAAAGCAAGTTGAGTTTGAAGAAAACGGAATTGACAGAAGAAGAAATGAAAATTGTTATTCTAGAGAGAAAGTAAATATGGCAGATAAGGTTCGCATCCCGCCCCATAATGATGAGGCTGAACAGTCAGTGTTAGGATCTTTATTGATAGATAAAGATGCAGTGATTGCGGTGGCAGAATTTTTAAAGCCAGATCATTTTTATCAAGATAAGCACGGTAAGATTTTTGAGGCAGTTCTAAGCCTATATGAAAAAAGAGAGCCGATAGATGTAGTGACAGTGGGAGAGGAGTTAAAAAAGAGCAAAAGTTTAAAAAAAACAGGCGGAAGCAGTTATTTGGCTGAGTTGGTTAATACAGTGCCTACTAGTGCTCATGCAGAAAAGTATGGCAAAATCGTACAGAATTTAGCCACTAAAAGAGAGTTAATCAGTCAGGCAACTAAAGTGATTGAAAATGCTTTTGATGAAGGGACAACGGCAGGAGATGTGTTGGAAGAAGCAGAAAAAGGAGTGTTTAGTTTGTCACAAAGGCATTTAGCCAGAAATTTTATTGCTATAAAAGATGCTTTAGCAGAATCGTTTGATAGGTTGGATGAATTACATAAACAAGCAGAAGGGATTCGAGGTATAGCTACAGGATTTACTGATTTAGATAATACATTGGCGGGAATGCAAAGAAGCAATTTATTGATTTTAGCGGCCAGGCCAGGAATGGGTAAAACTAGTTTAGCTTTGAATATTGCTCAATATGCGGCGGTGGAAAATAAGGTGCCGGTGGGATTTTTCTCTTTAGAAATGAGCCAAGAGGAATTAGTAGATAGATTGTTAGTGGCTCAGGCAGATATTGATGCCTGGAAATTAAAAACAGGCAAATTAAATGAGCAGGATTTTACTAAATTATCTGATGCAATGGGGGAATTGGCAGAAGCTCCTTTATATATTGATGATACTCCGGGGCTTTCAATTATGGAGATGCGGACTAAAGCCAGAAGACTGCAGGCGGAACAGGGAGTAAAATTATTAGTAGTTGATTATTTACAATTAGCTCACAGCAGAAATTTGGAAAATAGAGTGCAGGAAATATCTGAAGTGTCAATGGGATTAAAGAATTTAGCCAGAGAGTTAAGAATTCCGGTAATGGCATTGTCTCAATTATCCAGAGCAGTAGAGCATCGGGGATCTAAATTGCCTCAGTTGGCTGACTTGAGGGAAAGCGGAGGGATTGAACAGGACGCAGACGTAGTAATGTTTTTATACAGACAAGATGAAGAGGATTTGGAAAACTTAAAACTATATATTGCTAAGCACAGAAATGGGCCGTTAAGAAGCATTAATTTGAGGTTCAGAGGAGACAGAATTAAGTTTTACGGCATGGATACAAAGAGGAAGAAGTAAAAATAGTGCCGAGGGAGGGAATCGAACCCTCACGGAGTTTAAACTCCATTGGTTTTTGAGACCAACCTGTATACCAGTTTCAGCACCCCGGCGTGAATATATTTTACCATTTTATGTTTGCAATTAAAGGCTTATTGAGGTAAATTATGGAATATTATGATAGATGTAAATAAATTGCGTAATGGAATTGCTTTTGAAAAAGACGGCTCTGTTTTTTTAGTGCTTAAATATGAGTTTACTAAAATGGGTAGAGGCAAGGGGAATATTAAAGTGAAAGTGAGAAATCTAAAAACCGGAGCAGTAACAATGATGACTTTTATAACCGGTAATAAGGTGGAGCAGATTAAGCTGGAAAAAAAGAAACTGCAATATTTGTACAGCGACAATGAAAAAAGTTCATTTATGGATCCTGTTAGTTTTGAGCAAATAGAAATAGATAATCAGATTTTGGCAGAACAGAAAAAATTCTTTGTTGATAGCATGGAGATAGATGTGTTGTTCTGGGAAGATAAACCTTTATCGATAGAATTGCCGGTTAAATTAGAATATACAGTTAAAGAAACAGGGCCGGGAGAAAAAGGTAATAGTGTCAGCAATATGTATAAGCCAGCTGTTTTAGACAATGGATTGCAAGTAAAGATTCCTTTGTTTATAAAAACAGGCGAAAAAGTGAAAATAGATACTCGAACCGGTGAATATATGTCTAGGGTTTAGGGTAAGGTAAGGTAAATAATTAACAGGATAGCAATAATTTGAGTGATTAGCCCCCAGGGATAATTAAGCTTCCAATGAAGTCTACTTTGTAATTTTTTCATTAAAGAAAAAGGAGAGAATTTCCAGTTAAAAACATGATAGGGGGCTTCAAACCAGTCAGGCAATTGAGCAGTAAACATCATGCCGGCTAAATACCAAAAAGGGACATGAGATGAAAAAAGCAGAAATCCAATAGAGAAGCCAATACCAGCATCAGTTAAAGCAATAGTGATTAATTTGAATTTATTTAATTTTCCCCATTTGCCCCTGGTGTTAAGATCCCAATGAGGGAAAAGATCGCCTATAAAATGGGAAAGAAAACTGAGAGGCAGGCCAACATAGGGATTAGGAATGAGCTTGGCTAAAGAAGCTCCTATAATAGCGTGTGAGGCATCGAGCATGTTGATAAGTATATAGTATTTAGTATCTAGTATCTAGGCGATTTAATTTGTATACTATATATCGTATGTGGCCGACTTTAATATCTATTGGTCCATTAGCAATACATTCTTTTGGTCTAATGACAGCTTTAGGAGTATTTTTTGGTGGGTTTGTATTGTGGCAAAAAGCCAGAGAAGAGGGGTTTGAAGAAGATTTAGCCATGGATAGCTGGTTTGTAACAGGCTTAAGCGGATTATTAGTCGGTAGAATTTGGCATATATTGATTAATTGGTCAATATATAAGGGGAGTTGGTATAAGATGGTGTTTTTGACTAAGTTTCCGGGTTTGGCTTATGAAGGAGTATTATTAGGGGCAATATTGGGGGTAATAATATTTTCTTTAAGAAAAAAATGGAATATTTGGCAGTATGGAGAAATAGTAGTGCTGGGATATTTACTGGTGGAGATTTTTGTGTGGATAGGCAGCTTTTTAGGAGGCAGTAATTTAGGTAAAGCAACAAAGTGGTGGTGGGGTATTAGTTTTCCCGGGGTGGAAAATAAAAGGCATCCGGTGCAATTGTTGTTTTTGGCAATGGTTATTCTTTTATACATATTTTTAAAAAAACTGGAAAAAGAATATAGATCTTTTTCTTGGTACCAGCAGAAAAAAGGCGAATCCCGGCCAGGATTTTTAATAGCGGCTTATTTAATTAGCATTGGCGTTATTAGATTTGGTTTTAGTTATTTAACAGAAGGATTGAATCAGCGGTTTGCATTAATGATGTTATTGTCCGGCGGCTTGATTTTGTTTTTTAAGTCAGGTATTATGAAAAAATTGAAGGTTGAGAATGTAAAAAGTAAAACTGAAGATAAATCAGCAGTAAAAATAAAGTTAAAAAAAAGAAAAAAACAGGGTTTTGATTTTAAATAATATATGAAAAAAATTAAATTTCCTTTAAGGGTATTAAAGCCTCTTAAAAACTATTTAACTAGAGAAGAATCAAAATTAGTTAAAAGAAAAAAAGCTTTAACTAAAGAAGACCCTTATGAAGATACAGAAAGACTTAATGATAATGCAGCTATTGATACAGATGCGGCTGAAGAATCCGGTCATGAAAGAATTACAGCTTTAAAAAAAGAAATTGATAAAACATTGATTAGAGTTCGCAGGACTTTAACCAGGATTAAAATAGGCAAATATGGTTTATGTGAATCATGTGATCAGTTAATTGACACAGATAGGTTAGCAGTTAATCCAACTTCAAGCGAGTGCATAAAATGTGCTAATAAAAAAAAGGATAATGGTTAAAAAATGGCTGATATTAACAGCTATAATTTTAGGATTGGATCAAGTAGTTAAATGGTGGGTAATTAATAGAGGAATAGGTTATGTGGTTAATCAGGGAATTGCTTG
>Ga0209976_10001426_pt1 | contig 14123 bp, 9 predicted proteins | sample SumtaG_FD_182806 | JGI IMG/M metagenome (GOLD analysis project Ga0209976, IMG submission 182806) | Deep subsurface microbial communities from Indian Ocean to uncover new lineages of life (NeLLi) - Sumatra_00157 metaG (SPAdes) (version 2) | ecosystem: Environmental > Aquatic > Marine > Oceanic >...
GCCAGATAGTAGAGCTTGATGTTGCTCCTAAGTCAGACCAGGAAAGACCAGCACTACAGACACCTGTTGTTGAAGCATACTGAAGTTTGAAAGCTTGAGTGGAAGTTGATAGATCTGATGTCCCTATGGTCACGTTCATTCTGATTCTTAACACATCATTAGTAGCTACATTACTAATAGCTGTGTTTTCATCGTCTTTAACACTGCCTGGCTGTACATTGTCAGCATTATTGAAGAATTGATAATCTCGTTGAGTAAAAGTGATTGGAGGTGGAACAAACACCACGCTAATATAATCAGACTTTAAGGTTTGATTTCCTGAATCTTGATAAACTCTAGCATAGACCCAATTACTAGCATCATAATAATCACCGGGACTACTTGTAATATCAACGCTTAAAGTAAAGTCAGTACTGGTAGTGCAATTAGTACTGGTAGCTAAGCCATCCCATCTAGTTTGACTAATGTTGTAAACCTGAACAATAACTTTGTCAGTTTCACAAGCTGTTGTGCTTTGACCATTCCAGTCAATATCAATGTTGTCAGTATTATTGGTATGTTTTTCGCTAAAAAGGAAAATGGGATAGGCTGAACTACTAGTAGCAGAATCATAGGTAGCATTATTAATAGCTACAGCTGTATAACCCGCATCATCTAAATAATAAGTTAAATCATAGTTGCCAGCAGACAAAGAACCAGAACTAGGATCTTTAGAATATCTTTTAGTTGCTGAAGAAATAATGGATAACTGTCCGTAGCTGGAGTAGCTATCTAACTCTTTGTTAGCATCATTATTGTAGAGTCTTAAACAATAATTGGTATTCTCTGTGGCATTAGAAGTTTCAATCATAAAACCAAATTCTGTGTTAGTTGAAGTAGCTAAAACATGAGAGGTAGTAGTGGCTGCCCATTCATGCCAAGTTCCAGTAGCAAAACCATTACTACAACTGCCACCACAGGAATTAGAAGTGTCAGTTACAATAGCAGTAATACTAGTAGCATTTGTTCCCGCCAAGCCCCAGGAATAAGAAATAGCAGTAGTAGAAGTAGCATCAGTCCAGGTACTAATCTGGTTACAAGTAGAAGTAGCTGCTCCAAACTGAAGCTTGTAAGTTGTAGTTGTAGCAGCTGTTCCTGTATTGTCTACCTGAACTCTCCAAGTAGCTCTTTCTCCTTTTTCCATTTCTAAAGAAGTATCAAAGGTGGTTGAATTAGTATTTGAATTTACATTGACTCCATCATCGTCCTGCCAACGGTAGGAACGTTGGTTGAGCGTGGGGGCAACAATATTATAAGTAATTCTTGCTGGTATCCAATCATAAGAATTTGATCCTGGACCGCCTTGTTGATTGTACCTAACTCTCACTTTGAAATTGCTATTATTTAATTTTGTAGCATCCCAAGAAGTAGCAGAAGTAAAATCCCAGTAAACTGCGGTCTCAGCACCAGTACAGCTATCTAAAGCTGAACTTACCTGTTCAGTGCTCCAAGAACCTCCTCCATCCCAAGAAACTTGAATACCCACTTTTTCACTTCCGCATGCTTCATAACCCACTTCTACCTTAGTAATAGTATTACCTGAAAGTGAAATATTGTAATCATAATAATCGTGAGAATCATCGTCATTGCTCTCAGTAGCATAACTATCATTTGAACTATAAGCATTAGCTGGATCAGTAAACCCATTTACTGCAATTGCATTAGCGCTTGGACTATAAACTGTTTCAGCTGCTTTTACTTTTTGTCCAATATGAAAGACTGGGGCTATAAGTGAAAAAGTAAGGACAATAATTAAAACAAGTGAAATAACTCGCTCGGAAGAAATTGCATACTTCTTTTTTGTTTTATTTTTTAAAAATATTCTTTTATTTTCTTTTTTAAATTTTTCAAAATAATTTTCAAAATAATTAATATATATTTTAGTTTTTTGTTCTATCTTTATTTTTTCCTTTATTAATTTCTTTTCGTATTTATAAACTTTACGTTTTATAATTTTTATTTTTTTATTGATAAAAAATGTTTTTTGATAATTATAAATATGCTTCTTAGACAATTTTTTATACTCACGAATATAAACAAAAACCGCTTTTTTAGTTTTATTTTTAAGCAAAATAATCTTAAGAGGTACTTTTCTAAAAATGGCTTGGATGAACAATCTTTCCATTTCTTTTTGATAGTTTTCAAAAGAATCTATGAACCTCAATATCTCATCTCCAATAGAATTAAATAGGTTTTTAAATACTTGTTTTTCATCATTAATAATTTCGATAAATAAATTTTTAAAATAATTTATTTTTTGCTTTATTTTTTTTATTTTTATAATCAAATATAAATATAAATATTTTTTAAGGATTTTTTTCTTTGTTTCAAACTCAGAAAAGATAGTGTTTTTCTGCTTATTAAAAAAAGAAATTCCCAAGTATATTTCTTGAGATAAATATTTCAATTCTTTTTTATATGCCTTCTTTAAATTTGTTTTATATCTTCTCTGCTGACGTTCGATTATCTTGATCTTTTTCTTAATAAATCGAGTTAGAAAAATTGCTTTTGATAATGCGTTTTTAGCAATCACTTTTTGTCTCTTTTTTAAGAGTTTTTTATACTGAACGCAATATTTTTTAAACACTACTAAAAACGTTCTTGCTTTTTTCACAGACCACATCTTAAATTCTACTAAGATTGTTTTCATTTTTTTAGTCATGGCAAAGATTTAACCACGTTTATAACCAAATTAGTTTATTATATAAAAATAAGGCAAAATATGCCTGTGGATAAACAAACCTACGCTTTATTTCGGCGATCGCCTCGGTAAAACGCAGGTTTCAAATAGTATCAATGCAAAAAATCTTGTCAGTGATGTTGTTTACTCGTCTGATGTTTTTGTTAGCAACAGAAATTTTATATTCTCTATTTTCTGCCACTATTTTTAATTTTTAACAAAACCCATCTGTTGTCATAGAGTTTGAATTTTTTTGAGTCCAAAAAATTATTAACAACAATCTGCTGTAAATTATCAACGGCTCTTCGTTTGTCAAAAAATATTTTTCTGATTTCTCTATTTCATCGCTATGGAATATGACACAATTCCTAACCGTAATAAATTTCCGAATCTTGCAATGTTGTTTTAAGGATCAAAAAAGTTTTTTAAAAAAACAAAAGAAAAACTGTAATAATAACTAAAAAAATTAGTGCAAAACAGCTTTTTTTTCGTAAAATTTAGCTTAAATTCTTAATAAACCTTAACAAAGATTATAATATCTTTTCTACTACTTAGATTTCTCTGGAACAACAAGAATGCTTATAATATAAACAATAATTCCTGGCACAAAACCAGTAAAAACAGTTGCTAAAACCCAAACAATTCTTAATAGCACAGGGTCAATATTAAAGTATTTCCCAATTCCCCCAATTACTCCAGCAAAAATCTTATTTTCTTTGCTTTTATATAATTTTTTCATAATGTTTTAATTATTTATTTTTCCAATAAAGATCTAAGTACTTTTCTGATATAAATAATGATTCTATGTCTGAAATAATAAATAGTAACCAAGAGAACAGCAACGATTATAAAAACTAATCCTGTTGAGAATGGTACATAGGCATCTGCTGATTCATCCCTTACATTGCCAGCTCTATCCATTGCTCTTACAATTATGCGCAGATTTCCAGAAACAAAACTGGGCAATTGATAAGGACTCTCTGCTTCTACAAAGACTGGAGATTCTAATGGAGACTTTGTTTTATCTATAACCCCAACTTCATAGTGATCAACTCCAGACAAGCTATCTGTTGTAAAAAATGACACTAAGGCCCTGTTAATTACAGTAGCAGCAGTCAAAATCTCCACTTTTGGTTTGAAACGATTGGGGGGGGTTGTATCTATATGTAAAAGAAAATGAGTGGCTGAACCCCAAACGCCATTCTTTTCTGCTTTTATGTGAAAATACCATAATCCATCAGCCACGTCTTTATAAAATGTAATTGTATCTTGGCTATCTGGAGTATTGTCAGGAACAGTTAATGGCTTATTGTCTAATTCAAAGCTAAAATCAGTAATACCCATATCTTTTTCCCAAGTAAGAACAGGGTTGTTATTGTTATACCATTTATCTTCAAAAGGATGAGTTTCGGAAAACACTCTTACTCCTTCAGGTGGTTTTGGGTTAAGCGTGTAAATCCCCCTACCAAAACCAGAAAGAATGTTTGTACCTAATCCATCATTCGCCAACACTTTAGATGAAGGCAAAACTTCAACAATAGCCTTGCCAGTTGCTTTGACTTTAAAGGTTATTGTTGTCACAAGACCGCTTTCAGTAGTAATTCCCCTTGGTATGCCTCCGACAAGGCTCAATCTACCTTCTGTATTAGAATAGGTTGGCGACTCAAACCATACAGAGAAAAATGATTTAGCTCCTGACGGTCTTACTATTGTTAATTTGTCTGAAGGAAACTTTAAAATCAATTCAACTGTATTAATACTATTGTTATGTGTATCTAAAAGCACAGATACATCAAAAGTAGAACCAACTAATACGCTTTCTATGCGCGGTGAAAGGAAAAGCGTTGCCTTAGAGTCTTGGGCGTAAACGTCTTGCTGAAAAATAGGATGTACCGAAAAGAAAATAATGCTTAAAAACAAAAACACTTTCCTCTTAGTGATAAGTGTTTTTTCTGCATTATGCTTTATTTTTGATTTTTTTCTCATATTTTACTAGTTTTATTATAACTCTTTTCTGCCAAAACAAAAATCCGAGAGAAGCTCTCGAACAATGTTTAAGTAAAACCAGATGAAAAAAATCAACCCCCCTTAGTTTAACCGATTAATGGTAAAGTGAAATAAAAAGTAGTTCCTTTTCCTGGTTGAGACGTAAAGCCCATTTTCCCACCACTTTCCTCTATGATTGCTTTAGCAATATAAAGACCGAGGCCAGTCCCTCCTCCAGGATCTAATTTAGCTGCGGTTGAAGCTCTAAAGAATCGTTCAAAAATCTTACCTTGTTCATCTTCTGGAATGCCAATACCATTGTCTTTCACGCTTACTCTTAAAAACTTATCACTTTTTTTAATCATCACCATTACCTTTCCTTTATCGTCAATGCTGCTGAATTTAATAGCATTATCAATTAAATTTTGAAGCACTTGTTTTATCCTTTGACGATCAATATTGACTTCAGGTAAAGAAATAGAAGGAGCCTTATAGGATAAAGCAACTTTGTGTTCACTGGCAAAAGGCAAAAGTTCTTTAACGCTTTGGCTTACCAAATCTTCAAGTTTTGTAGGCTGCAATTTAAGTTTAAATCTTTTGTCATCAATCTTTGAAAGATCCATTAAATTATTAATCAATTCAATCATTCTTTCATTTCCTGAAAAAGCTTCGTTTAATAATTCTTTTTGTTCTTTGGTTGTCTCACCCGTGTCACCCGTTAAAATCATTTCTAAATTTCCTTTGATTACCGATAAAGGAGTACGTAACTGGTGAGAAGTAACAGATATAATTTCATTTTTCATTTTCTCAAATTTCTTTTCTTCAGAAATGTCCTCCATAATAATAACTACTCCAACAGACAATTTTTCCTTTATGTCTTTAACTGGCGAGAGAAAAAGTCGGAAATATCTATTTTCAATCAATACTTCTTGTATATTAAGTGATTTTGTTGACCTAACATAATAACTTAGGGTTCTTGAGAGCTTTACGCCTTTCAATTTTTCTTTTAAATCATTAAATGTGATGGATTCGTCAGGAGACTTCCCCAAGTTTTCTTTAGCCGCTTTATTAGCAATCATTACATTAAAACTTAAATCGATCATAATGATGCCCAACTTTGTACTTTCTAATAAAGACTGTAATTTCCCATGCTCTATTGAAAGTTCTTTGGTTCTTTCTTTAACTTCCTTTTCCAATCCTTCACGGTGTTTTGCTAATTCCTTTTCCATTAGCTTACGCTCAGTAATATCTCTCACGACAACCATCACTCCTAAAATTTTATTATCTATTTTCAAAAGACTAGATGAGCTTTCTAAAGTTATTTCTTTACCCTTTTTATTTGTAATATGAATTTCTAAACCACTCCCTTTGCCAACAAGAGTCCTGGCAAAATCTCTAATCATATTCGGTATATCCTTAAGAGATACAATCCCTATCTTTGTGAAATGTTTCCCTAATAGTTCTTTTTTTAAACCACCAAACATCTCTGTAATTGCTTTATTAACGTTTAAAATTTTCCCTACTTTATTAAGATAGATAAAACCGTCTTTTGCCTTTTCAAAAATGTTTCTAAACCTTTCTTCTGACTCCTTTAATTCTTGTTCTGCTTTTTTGCGCTCTGTAATATCCTGCACTGTCCCCATCATTCTAATTGGTTTACCCTTTTTATCAAAAAAGGCTTTGGCCTGTTCGTGAACAATGTGTTCCAAGCCATTTGGTAAAACTACACGATGTTCAATGCTATAAGGTTTTCTTTTATATAAAGCTCTATTAACAGATTGTTTAACAAGTTCTTTGTCGTCTCGATGAACTGATTTTAAGAAAGCTTCATAGGTAGCCTCAAATTCCTGTGGTTTTAATCCAAATATTCGATAGATTTCATCTGACCACCACAACTTATTGGTAATAATATTCCAATTCCAGTTTCCCAAACGAGCTATGTGTTGAGCCTCGATTAAACTAGTTTGGCTTTTTTGCAGTAATTCTTGAGCCTGTTTACGTTCAGTATTGTCTCTTATAATTGCTTGGAGGCCTATTAATTTACCCTTAATTTTTATTAAAGAAACGCTTACTTCGCCTGAACGGATAGAGCCATTTTTATGTTTCCATTTAAATTCAAAATTCTTTGGCACTTTTCCTTTAATCGCACTGGTAAATATTTTAATATATTTAGGAGTTTCTCCTGGAATAATTAATGGAAGTTGTGTAATACGTTTACCAATAATTTCTTTCCTGGAATACCCTGACAAATTTAAAAAAGATTTATTGCACGATGTAATAGTTCTTTTCAAATCCACAGTTATTATTCCGTCAGGTGAAAGTTCAAATATACTCCTAAAACTTTTTTCAGATTTTCTCACTTCTTCTTGCGCTTTTCTACGTTCAATCTCAACTGCTAATTTTTGAGTAATAGAATTTATAAGACTCCTTTCTTCCTTTAAAAAAGGCCCCTTCTCTAAATCTGGTTTCTTTTCTAAATAACAGACCTTTACTGAACCTGTTTTTTTATTATTTATTACAATATCAGAACTCTGACACCATTTTGTGTTTTTAAAATTCTTGGATTTATATTTTTTATCTTCATAAATAATCCTCACACAAGCAATTTTTGGATATTGCCAAGCCAATGAAATAATCTTTGTAATTTTTTGAAATATTTTCTCTATGGTTAAATCTCTTTTCTTTATAAGTTCATCTATTTTATAAAGACAAGTTAATTCTTTTACTCTTTCTTCAAGGATATGAAATAATAATTTTTTTTCTTCCTCTATTTTTTTCTGTTCAGTAATATTATTGAAATATCCTAAAGTAGCAACAACTTTCTTATTAAAATACCTTGGACCTGCTTGGCCTCTTAAAATAATAGTATCTCCACTCTTGTTTATAAACTTTGCCTCTATATTTTCTAATTTTTCTCCTTTTAAAACTTTTTTAAATAAAGCCTTACAATGCTCAATAGAATCAGGATGAATTAAATTAAACAGATTAAGGTTTAATGCTTCTGTTCTGCTGTATCCAAAAGCATTACACCATGCTTTATTTACAAAAGAAAAATAACCATCAAGCCTAACGCTTTGAATAATATCATTAGAGCTTTCAATCAAATTACGATAATCTGCTTCGCTTTTTTGAAGCTCTTGCTGTATTTTTTTACGCTTGGTAATGTCTCGCAAAACATTCAAAGCACCTAATACTTTATTATCTTTTTTAAGAATTTTAGTATTTACTTCTATTGGAATCCAATTACCATTCTTATGTTTAATTTCAAGTTCAAATAAAGGAGTAATTTTATCACTAGAAAGAGAGCCTTTAAAAAGCTTAATTATTGTTGGTAAATTTTTGCGACGCAATAATCCAAGTCTGGCAAAGTTTTTCCCTTTTACATCTTTTACATCATAACCAAGAAGATCTTTGATTCTTGGATTAATATTAACTATTATGCCCAGCCTATTAACATATAGAATCGTATCTCTAATATTATTAAAAATTGCTTCAAAATCTTCTTGAGCTTTCTCTTTTTCTAAAATAGTTTTTTCCAACTGAAAATAAGCGCCTCTTAAAATAGAAGCTTCAATCTCTAACTGCTCAATTCTCTTTAAAAGACTTTTCTCTTTTTTATTTGAAGCCTTTTCCATTACTATTTAATTAAAAAATTAGCTTGATAATGCTTTTTTAACTCTTTTAACCAGTTCGTCTTTATCAAAAGGTTTTGTAATATAATCTTTTATACCGTGCTCTTTTAATTTTTTAAATCTAGAATCAGAAATGTCTAAAACAGTCAAAAAAATAACCCTATATTCTGACTTTATTTTCATGATACGGGTAAATAAATCCCATCCAGACATGTCAGGCATCATTATGTCAAGAATTATTAAGTCATAACTATCAAGATCCACTTTTTTTAAAGCATCTTTCCCAGACTCTACGCTGTCTACCTCAAACCCCTCCTTTTCTAAGATTATTTTAACGACCTTAAGAGTATCTAGTTCATCATCAACGTGAAGAATTCTTTTTTTAATTTTTGCCATATTATTTATTTTTTAATTATTTAATGTTTATTCGGCTTTTTAATAGGTAATGTAAAAATGAAAGTGGATCCCCTTCCTTGACCTAAACTTTCTGCCCATATTTTTCCATTATGAGCCTCTATAATCCTCTTGCAAATTGACAGACCCAATCCAGTGCCTGCATACTTTCTTTTCAAACCACTTTCTGCCTGGAAAAAAGGAGTAAATAATCTCTTTAAGGTTTTTTTATCCATGCCAACACCAGTATCTTTAATGTTCACAACAAGATCGTCTTTCTTTTTTTTCACCCCAATTACTATCTTACCTTTTTCTGGCGTAAACTTTAAAGCATTGCTGAGCAAATTTCCAAGCACTTGAAGTATTCGTTGTTTATCAATTGATATTTCTGGCATTTCTAGCATTGGCTCTAAGACAAGTAAAATGTTTTTTTGTTTCGCAACATTCTTTACATTTTTCACCGCAACAGTAACAATCTCTGCAAAAGTTGTTTTCTTCAATGTCAGTCTTAATTTCTTTGATTGCAGTTTTGTAATGTCTAAAATATCATTAACCAATCTTTCCATCTGATTTTCATTCCGAAAAATCATTTCCACAGCTTCTTTTTGTTCCTTATTCAATTTCCCGTAATCATCACTTAATAACAATTGCGTTTGCGATCTAATTGGGATAAGTGGAGTTTTTAATTCGTGGGTTGTAGTATTTAAAAAGTCATCTTTAAGCTTATCAAGCTCTTTTAGTTCCTCAATTTTCTTTTCCAGAAGAGAATAGGATTTTGTTAATTTTCTGCTCATATCATTAAAGCTTATGGCAAGATTCCCAATTTCATCTTTAGCTTTAATATCGATTCTATGCTTGAGATTACCTTTCCCGATGATTTCTGTACCTTTTATTAATTTATCTAAAGGCTTTGAGATGCTTCTAACAACGAAAAGGGTCGTAGTTGCTGAAATAACAATAATAATTAGCACTGAGATTAAAGTTAAGTTTCTAGCCAATTCCTGAGTTTCAGCCGCGTCATCAAGTGCCTTATGAACGATTTTACAAGTATCAGTAAATATTGATTGTGAGATTATTAATAACTGAGCTACCAATCTTTCCTCTAACAACATAGCAGTATCTATCTTTTTTTGGGAAGTTTCTTCTTGAATGAGGTTTTGTGTTTCTTTATAATTTGCAGATACTTGCGCGAATAAATCACCAATAGTTATAAAATTTACCCCTATTGATTCCAGCAGTTCAATTTCTTCTTCCTCTCTTTCTCTTCTCTTTTCTAACTCTTCTTCTGATTCTCTCAGTGTCTCTATAATAGAGTCATATTTTAAATTCCATTGTTGTTCCATTCGCGTCTCGCGATGCATTAAATACTCATACAAAACTAGATTAAGCTCTGATGTAGCTATCTGTATATCGTGCAACAACTCATATTCTCTGATCTCTTCCGCTATTCTATTGGAAGTAAAAACTACTCCAAAAACAAGCATACCAACCAAACCAATGGAAATTATGGCGCTAATATATAGTCTAGTTTTAACTTTCATCTTTTATTTAACAGCTAACGTATTATTCCCACTGCCTCTGGTTTCACTTCTTCCAAAGCATCTAGGTAAATATAATCTAGATAGTTTGGAACTTCTGTTGTATTGGTTAATCCCTGTTTTATCCTCCATCGTGCCTGGGCTTCAAATGTGATAAACATAGCCTGTTCAAGGATAACGGTAAACTCTTGTTTTGACCAATTATAATCCATGTATTCTGATTCATAATCAAATCTATCCCTTGCAAACTCTTTGGCTTTTTCAGAATTATCTTTAATATAATCCTCTGCCTCTAATAGTGATTTTATAAAACGCTCAGCTGCTGCAGGATTGTTTTCTATCCAATCCTCTTTTGTAAGCAATATAAAGTAAAAATCCTCCCCGCCATGCCAACTTACCACACTGTCGCCTAGTTCTTTCTTTATATTATAAAGATAAGGATCCCAGACAAAAACAGCATCCACCTCTTCATTTGAGATAGCATCTAGCATTTCTGATGGTTTTAAATAAACAAGCTCTACATCTTCTTGTAAAATACCATTAAATGTTAAAAATACTCCAAGCTGAAATTCAGCACCGCTCTTTTCTTTAACTGCAATCCTTTTCCCTATTAAATCATTTATTATTGAAATGCCTTTATCTTTTCTGGCAACTAATTCCTTGATTTGCTTGGTAGCAACGGTTCCTATTATTCTTAGGTCCGTAAGCTCAAAACTATAACTAACAAACACATTACCAGCTGACGTGGAAATATCAGCTTCTCCGGCTATAAAGGCATCAGCAGCAGCCTTACCAGACCCATAACCTTTTATTGTCACCTCTAAGCCATTTTTTTCAAAAAATCCCTGATCTTCAGCAATATAGACAAGAGCCCCAGTAAGATACTCAACTGCTGCCACAGTAATCTTCTCAACAGGTCCAGTATATTTTTCTGACTGTTGCTGTTGTCTATACCAATAAAATCCAAATCCAAAAATTATCACTATGGCAATAATCCAAATTAGTGTTTTTTTAAACATAGTAAAGATTTATTAGTTACCTGATATAATTTTCTTAATTTTCTCTACCACATCTTTCAAGCTAATATTGGCCTTAACCCAATAATCAATAGCACCTAATTCCTTACATCTCTCTACGTCTTCTGGCCGATCTCCTAAATTAGTCAACATCACAATAGGGATATCTTTTAAACCTGGGTCAGCTTTGACAGTTTTCAGAGTTTCTATACCGTTCATCTTTGGCATCATAATATCAAGTAAAATAATATCAGGTTTTTCTTTTTTAAGCGCTTCTATTCCCTCTTCACCATTAAAAGCTAAAGTTACCTGAAAACCTTCTTTTTCAAACTTCCTTTGATACATTCTCACAATCATTGGATCGTCTTCAATAAGCAGTATTTTATTTTTTTCATCCATATATTTTTAATTATTATTAATATTTATTATTTCTATTTACGCTTCTTCAGTGAGTTTTTTAGCCAACCAATAAGCTGGCATCAGCATTATAACTACAATAGTTATTGTTATTGAAAGAGTTAAATAATTAGTGGCAACTGCTGTTTCAGAAAGTTCTATCTGAAGACGGGAAGCACGTATCATTCCAATTATTTCACCTTCTGTATTTTGAAGAGGAAAGTAGGCAGCTAGATAAGGTCTTGAAAAAATCATTGTTCTTCCAGTAATACCTTGGCCTTGTTGTAAGACCTGTTTGGTTACTTTTGGATCAGTTTGTTTGGCACCAATATTTCTTGTTCTTCCAACTGGATCAAAAATGCTTGTTGCCTGCACTATATCTCCTTTATAAACAGTTACTTCTAAACCAGTAGATTTTTTGATTTGATCAGTAAAAGCATTATCAATAATAAAGCCTGTGATAACTATTCCAATTATATTGTCTTGGGAGTCGTAAATTGGAGCTGCCCCTCTTATTGAAAACTTCTCTGCAGCATTAGCTTCAATTGTAACATAAGGATTACCGATTAAAGCTTCGCTACCAGCCTTTTCTTCTTTGATATTATCTCCTTTGGCAGTAATTGAATGAGCCCTCAGGATTACCTCACCATTTTCATCAGCAATTGTTAAAAAGCCCATGGTTTTTTCCAGCATTAATTTTTGAGATTTTTCTTCAAGTTCGGCAAAGTTTTCTTTTTCAAGATTATCCCGAATTCCTTCATCTCCGGCAAACAGCTGGGCATTAGAAAGAGATTCTTTTTTCATTCTGGAAAAAGTGTAGTCTAAAACTTTAACATTGGAAATTAAATTTACTTTAGTTTCATTCTCCATATTGCTCAAAAGAATAGCTGAAAAGGTAAAAGTGACAATAACAGAAATAAAAAGAGCCATTCCGATAAAAATCAAAAGCATTTCTTCTTTAATTCTAAGTTTTAAATACTGCCAACCCCAGTAGCCTAAAAATACAAATCCACCAAACTTGAAAATATGTTCAAATATCCAGCTCAATTCCTGAGTTCCGGTTTTAATATTAAAAACAGCTAGAAATGAACTGAGTGTTAATAAACAAAAAGCAGTCCAAAAGGGCTTTAAGGACTTCTTAAGTTCTCCTCGATATCTTTTGATAGCTAAAATCGCGATTAAGAAGAGAAGGATGGTGGCTAGAATATAAGCTTGCCATAAAAGAATAGCTATAGCAGGTAAAATTAAAACCGCTTCAAACTTAATATGATTTGGCAACTCTGGTGGTCTTTCCCAATACAGGTTAAGTAGAATAAATAGTAATCCTAAAAGATAACCGCTAGCAGCAAGAATTAGGACAAGATCATTAGCAAGATTAAGTGAATGAACAATTAACCAAACAGCAAAAAGTAAAAACCCTAAGGCTCTACTCAGGGTTTTGAATTCTCTTTTAATTAAATAAGCTTCTAGGGCTAGCCACGCCAAAACAAAAAGAATAATCGCTCCAAAGAATTCTAAAGCAAAATGGAAATTATTGAACCAGAATGTTGACCACATATTTTTATTATATTACTAAGTTTATTCTGTTTTTTAATTATAACCTAAAAATTATTGTAAATATAGCCTTCCAACCTTATCTCTTATTTCTTCTTTATTTAAAATTCCGATATAGACTTCTTTAACTTTTCTTTCTTGATTAATAAAGTAGGTGGCTGGCAAAACACCAATTCCATATAACTCCCCAACCGCTCCATCTTCATCTAATAAAACTGGCAAAATATATTCTCCTCGCCTAATAAAGTTAGAAACAACATTTTTATCTTCCTGATTATTAATGGTTATTAAAACAACGTCTTCACTGTCTTTAATTTCTTGATAATAAGACTCTAATATCACTAACTGGTCTTGGGCAGCTGAATTCCAGGTAGTCCAAAAAGTTAAAACAATCATTTTATCTATATAATCACTCAATTTAACTTTTTCCCCTTCAATGTTTGATAATTCAAAGACTGGCGCTGAATAATCTATTTTTTGGTCCTTTGTCATTTCTTCTTTTTCGGTCTCAAAAGTTACTTCTTCTGATGATATTTTTTCGAAAAACTGAGAAACAATGAAATAAATTAAAAATACTCCAATAATAAAAATTAGGAAGGTTATTAATGATTTTTTAAATCCGCCTTGGAACATATTATTTTAGAATCCAAATATCTTAATAAAGTAATCTAATATTTCATTAAATATTCCTTTTTTTTCTGCCAAATGAATATCTATATTTATTAAGTAATTGTTTTTTATCTCCAATTCTTGTGATTTAACGGTTTTGAAGCCAGACTTTGAAGCCTCTAATCGGTATTTTCCGGGTGGCACCAAAAATCCGTATTCACCTCTAACGCCTGTGTTCTGGGGATTTTCTTGATTAAAAGCTTGACCATCCCAAACCAGC
>Ga0209976_10001427_pt1 | contig 14119 bp, 10 predicted proteins | sample SumtaG_FD_182806 | JGI IMG/M metagenome (GOLD analysis project Ga0209976, IMG submission 182806) | Deep subsurface microbial communities from Indian Ocean to uncover new lineages of life (NeLLi) - Sumatra_00157 metaG (SPAdes) (version 2) | ecosystem: Environmental > Aquatic > Marine > Oceanic >...
CATCAGGCCCGCCCGCGCCGGCGAGCGGCTGACCGGCGGCAGCCCGTGCTCCTCGGTCATCATGGTGTCGATCCAGCGCTTGCGCGCGCCGGTGATCACATTGACGGCGGTGTCGAGCGCTTTGCCCGAGAAGCCCTTGGCCGCAAAGATTTGGCGGATCTCCTCGCGCTCGCCCTCCGGCACGATTTCAATGTGGCGCTCTTCCATCCGGCGCACCTGCTCGTATTCGTCGATCTCCGCTCTAGTCCCGGAATAGTTGGCGGCCGCCATTGAAAAACCATCGGCTAACAGATTGGCAGTGCCGAGGATAAGCAGGGCCTTGGTGGAAAGCTCGGCGCCCGTAACCCCGGCCACCACGGCGAAGGTGGTCACCGTCCCGTCGATACCGCCATAGACCCAGTCGCGCAGATAGCTGATGCGCGGCCCTTGCCTCAGGCGCTTGGCAATATCGCGCGGATCGTGTCCGTGTTCGAGGTGCCTTGGGTCCATTTCAGCTCCCTTGCCGTCCGTTAAGGGATATGTGGCATGCTCGAATTAGGCAGGCAATTGCGCTTCCCGCGCCTAGCCAGGGTTCTGCCAATCGCCTATATAGCGTTCACTTTTCAGGGAGAACCGAGATGGCACCGCGATGGAGCCCAGAGAGCTGGCGCTCGAAGCTGATCGAGCAGGTCCCAGTCTATCCCGACCCGGGGGAACTCGAAGAGGTCGAGAAGCAGCTCGCGACCTTTCCGCCGCTCGTATTCGCAGGCGAAGCACGGGAGCTCACGGCGAAGCTTGCCTGCGTGGCCGCGGGCGAAGGGTTTCTCCTGCAAGGTGGCGATTGCGCCGAGAGTTTCGCCGAGCACCGCGCCGACACCATCCGTGACTTTTTCCGTGTGTTCTTGCAGATGGCTGTGGTGCTGACCTATGCCGGCGGCTCGCCGGTGGTGAAGGTCGGCCGGATTGGCGGCCAGTTCGCCAAGCCGCGCTCCTCGCCGACCGAGACGGTGGACGGCAAGGAGCTGCCGAGCTATCGCGGCGACAGCATAAACAGTATCGAGTTCACCGAGGCGGCGCGCAGGCCCGACCCGCAGCGGCTGATGATGGCCTACCGGCAGTCGGCCGCGACGCTTAATCTGCTGCGGGCCTTCGCGCAAGGAGGCTATGCCAATCTCGAGCACGTACATCGGTGGAATCTTGGCTTCGTCAAGGATAGCCCGGCAGGGCACCGCTATGAGGAGCTTGCCCAGCACATCGACGAGACTTTGCGTTTCATGCGCGCCTGCGGCCTCAACGCCGATAACACGCCGCAGCTTCGCGCCACGAGCCTCTATACCAGCCATGAGGCGCTTCTGCTTGGCTACGAGCAGGCGTTCACACGAGTCGATTCGACCTCAGGCGATTGGTACGCGACGTCAGGGCATATGCTGTGGGTGGGCGACCGGACCCGTAAGCTCGACCATGCCCATATCGAATATCTGCGCGGCATCAAGAATCCGATCGGCGCCAAGATCGGCCCAAGCATGGCGCCCGAGGGGCTGCTTGCGCTCATTGACGTGCTCAACCCGCGGAACGAACCGGGACGGCTCACGCTGATCTGCCGTTTCGGCGCCGATGCGGTCGGCAAACATCTTCCCGGTTTGATCCGCGCCGTGCAACGAGAGGGCAAACAGGTGGTGTGGGCGTGCGATCCCATGCATGGCAACACGATCAAGGCCGGCAGCGGCTACAAGACGCGGCCCTTCGATCTCATCCTGGCGGAGGTTGAAGCCTTCTTCGACATCCATCGGAGCGAAGGAACCCATGCCGGCGGCATCCATGTCGAGATGACCGGCCAGAACGTCACCGAATGCGTGGGCGGGGCCAAGGCCGTCACCGAGACCGATCTGTCGGACCGCTATCACACACACTGCGATCCCAGGCTGAATGCCGACCAGTCGCTCGAACTTGCCTTTATCATGGCTGAAAGGCTCAAGCGCGAGCGGGAAGGCCGGCCTGAGCCCGAAATCTCGATTGCCGCCGGGGAATAGGCGGCGTTAATCCGCGTCCTCTTGCCGGCCCGGCGACGGCGACATCGTTCCTACCATGGCTCACGCGATCAAGGACAAGTTCAAGCTTGCGCTCGCGCAGCTTAATACGGTTGTCGGCGATCTCGACGGCAATCTAAAAAAGGCGCGCCAAGCCCGGGCGCGAGCCCACAAGGCCGGCGCCGACCTCATTGCCTTCACCGAGCTGTTTCTGACCGGCTATCCGATCGAGGATTTGGTTCTGAAGCCCGCTCTGCAGAAGGCGGCGCGCGAGGCCTGCGAAGCGCTCGCACGCGACACCAAGGATGGCGGCCCGGCAATGCTGGTCGGCCTCCCGTGGGGCGAGAACTCCGCGGTCTATAATGCGGTGGCGCTGCTCGATGGCGGGCGCATCGATGCCGTGCGCTACAAATACAATCTCCCGAATTACGGCGTGTTCGACGAGAAGCGGGTGTTCGCACCGGGTGCGTTGCCGGAGCCGGTCGCCTACAGGGGCGTGAAGCTCGGCGTGCCGATCTGTGAGGACATCTGGAAGGACGAAGCGTGCAAAGCGCTTGCGCGTGAGGGCGCCGAGCTTCTGATTGTGCCGAACGGCTCCCCCTATTGGATGGGCAAGCAGGACATCCGTTACGACGTCGCCAGGTCGCGCATTGCCGAGACCGGGCTGCCGCTTGCCTATATCAATCAGGTCGGCGGACAGGACGAGCTCGTTTTCGACGGTGCCTCGTTCGTGCTGAACAGCGATGGAACGGTCGCGGCACAGTTCCCGGCCTGGGAGGAAACGCTCGGGATCAGCGAATGGCGGCGGGAGGGGGGACGCTGGCGCTGCGAACCCGGCGCGATCGCCGATGTCGAGCGGGACGAGGCCGCGAATTACCTCGCCTGTGTCACCGGACTTCGCGACTATGTCGAGAAGAACGGATTTCCCGGCGTCGTGCTCGGGCTGTCGGGCGGAATCGATTCGGCGCTTTGCGCAGCAATGGCGGTCGATGCACTCGGCGCGAAACGCGTCCACGGCGTGATGCTTCCTTACCAATACACCAGCAATGAAAGCCTCAACGACGCGGCAGAGACGGCTCACGCGCTTGGCATTCGCTACGACATCATGCCGATCGATACCACGGTGGAGGGATTGAATCGGGACCTGGCAAAGATGTTCGCCGGCACTCGCCAAGACGCGACTGAGGAGAATTTGCAGTCACGCGCCCGCGGGACCCTGCTCATGGCCATATCAAACAAGTTCGGGCCGATGGTGCTGACCACGGGCAACAAATCCGAAATCTCGGTTGGCTATACCACGCTCTATGGCGACATGAACGGCGGTTTCAACCCGATCAAGGACCTCTACAAGGGCCAGGTCTATGCGTTGGCGCGCTACCGCAACCGGACCCGGCCCAAGGATTGCCTCGGACCGGAAGGCATCGCTATTCCGGAGAATGTGCTGACAAAGGCGCCAAGCGCGGAGCTTAAGCCCGGTCAGCGCGATCAGGACATCCTGCCGCCTTACGAGATGCTCGACGACATCCTCATCTGTTTGGTCGAGCGCGAGATGAAGCTGCCGGACATCGTGGCCCGTGGCCATGCCGAAGAGACGGTGAAAAAAGTCGAGCGCATGCTCTATCTCGCCGAGTACAAGCGGCGGCAAGCGGCGCCGGGGGTGAAGATCACGGCGAGAAGCTTCGACCGCGATCGCCGCTATCCCATCACCAATAAATTCCGCGAGAAACTCTAGACGATGAGCGTCACCGTCCGTTTCGCGCCGAGCCCGACGGGGCGGCTTCATGCCGGCAACATTCGCACCGCATTGTTCAACTTTCTGTTTGCGCGCGCGCTGGCGGGCCGCTTCGTCTTGCGCCTCGACGACACCGACCGGGAGCGGTCAGCCGAGGAATTCGCCCGCGGTATCCGCGAGGACCTCGCCTGGCTTGGGCTCGTCTGGACGCTTGAGGTTTGCCAGTCGGATCGCTTCGCCCTTTACGAGAAAGCGGTCGCGCTTCTGAAACAGAAGGGACGCCTCTACCCGGCTTATGAGACACCGGAGGAGCTTGAGCTGAAGCGCAAGCGCCAGCTCGCGCGCGGCAGGCCGCCGGTTTACGACCGCGCCGCCCTGAAGCTCACAGCGGAGGAGCGGTCGAGATTGGAGGCCGAAGGGCGGAAAGCCCATTGGCGTTTTCTTTTGGAGCAGCGCAATGTCACGTGGGAGGACCTGGTGCGCGGCCGTCAGCATGTCGATGCCGCATCGCTGTCAGACCCGGTGCTGATCAGGGCCGACGGTACCTATCTCTACACGCTGCCAAGCGTCGTTGACGATATCGATCTCGGCATAACCCATGTCATCCGGGGCGAAGACCATGTCGCCAATACCGCGCCGCAGATCCAGCTCTTCGAGGCGCTCGACGCCACGCCGCCCGCTTTCGGCCACCACAATCTTCTGGTCGGCGCCGACGGCCAGGCGCTATCCAAGCGCGATCGGTCGCTCGCCGTCGAGGGTTTGCGCGAGGACGGTATCGAGGCGCTTGCCCTGGCAAGCTATGTCGCCACACTCGGAACCTCGGACGCCGTAGCGCCGCATACGAGCCTCGAAGACCTGGCCGCCGCATTCGATCTCGCCAAACTGTCGCGGGCGCCGGCCCGCTTCGACCCGAACGAGCTTCACCTCCTCAATGCAAGACTCCTGCACCTTCTTTGCTTCAATGCCGTCGCCGGTCGCCTTCGCGACATGGGCATTGAGGGTGGAGAGGAATTCTGGGAGGCGGTGCGCGGTAATCTCGCCGTGCTCGCCGATGCCAGACTGTGGTGGGACGTGGTGCACGGTCCGCTTCGGCCGGCGATCTCGAATCGCGAACTTTGCCGTCAGGCCGCCGAATTGCTTCCGCCCGAGCCCTGGACGGACGATGTCTGGGCGACATGGTCGGCAGCGGTGAAGGAGGCAACGGGCGCTAAAGGCAAAGCCCTGTTTGCGCCGCTGCGTCTTGCGCTGACCGGCCGGGAGGATGGGCCCGAGCTCAAACGTCTGTTGCCGTTGATCGGGCGCGGCCGCGCGGCAGCGCGGCTCGAAGGCAAGATAGCTTGAATTCCGCTATCGCGGTCCGAACGGACTGGCCGGAGGCGCGGAAGGACGTGTCCGGCGCTTGACGACGGCCGACTCCGCAGGCTGCTGTTCTTCAGATGAAGCCGCTTGTGGCGGCTCTGCGGGCGCTGCCGCCGTAGAAGACTCAGGCGGGGGAGCGGGAGGGCTCTGCTGCGGGGGAACGCTTGCGGGCGCTTCCGCAGGCGGAGTTTCTTCGACCGCGGCTGCCTCGGCTGGAGGCGGCGGGGGAGCGGCAGTGTCTGGAAGGGCGGGAAGTCCCTGTTCTGGAGGAACGGCCGCTGGAATTGCCGCCGGCGTTCCCGGTTCGGCAGGCGGGGTGCTTCCGGTGGCCTCGGGGCTTGACTCTGGAGCAGGCTGTTCGCCTGTTGCCGGCGCAGGTGCTGCGGCTTGAGACGCTGGCGCTTGCGGCGCCGGGGCCCCGGCCTCGCCTTGGGCAGGCGGGGCCGCGTTGGGATCGGCTTCCGCCCTCTTATTGGCGCCCTCGATTTCGGTCGGATTGTATTCGGTCTGTTTGCAAGAGCAGCCCTTCACGTATTCCTTGCGGAAACGGAGTGCGACGGGGAGATCCATATAGGCTGAGCCGCTTAAGGACACGGCCTGTTCGATTTCCTGCCCCGGATTGCGATAGACATAAAGCTCGGCCGGGGCAGCACAGCTCGCTTGGCAGGCTTCCGCATCCGGGCCAAGCCTGCTGCCGTAAACCGAGTAGTGGACCGGATAGTAGAAGCCGTCGCATAACCTGACGCAAACGGACCGGTAGCGGCCGTTCGGATTGATGCTGCGATAGACCGGCCGCTGATAATAGTCCTCCTCCTGCCGGCCTACGCCGAAGAAGTCGAGCAGGCCACCGCGACGAGGCTTCGGGGCCCCGCCACAACCGCTGCGGGCGAGCGCATCGCGAAGTTCGGCCTGCCGCCGCCGGTTGCCGCCGCCGCCCTTCAGCACTTTCCGCTGCTGCTTGAGTTGGGTGAGGTCGCGTCGCGCGTCTTCAGCGCGGGCGTTCATCCTAAGGCATTTCGGACTGCGGACGAGGCCGCGGCCAAAAATGAAGAAGCTGTCGAAACAGCCGGCATCTTCCATGGCGGCCTGCGTGCCCTGGAACACGCGGTCGGCTTTGGCGATCTTCTGTCCAATGTGGCGGAGTTCCTCGCTATTCGCTCCGCCGCCTCCTTGCGCGACGGCAAGCTCCTGCTGAAGCTGCATACAGCGGACTTGCTGCTCGCTTACTTGCGCCAGGCTTGCCCCGGCGCTAGCGACAAGGCCGGCGCAACCAAGCGCGAGCACACCAAAGTGCGGCCTGACGAAGGGCCGGAAAAATGACGCGGCACGGCGCCACAGATCACGATGGACGCTCACGATGTTCCCGATTCTCGAGGATAACCCGACGCATTATGCCCCCTAAGATTCGGCGGTCAATGCGGCATGAATAAGATGGGCTGCTTGACGCTTGTCCCAAATAGAGCCATAAGCAACCCCAAGATGATGCAAAAGCAACCCATCCTTATGATTTTCTGCGGCATCATTCTGGGCTAGCAATCACACTCGCCCGGACCGTTCTCTGCTTCACCAAAATTAACGTTATCCGAACCGTAGGGCGAGCCTCGAGGCGAAGGGGCTTGGTCGGCCGTGCTTACACTGTACAACACGCTCAGCCGCAAAAAGGAGCCATTCCGGCCGCTCGATGCCGGAAATGTCCGCATCTATGTGTGCGGGCCCACCGTCTACGACTTCGCTCATATCGGCAATGCGCGCCCGGTGATCGTGTTCGACGTGCTTTACCGGCTGTTGCGCCATCACTACGGCCCTAAGCATGTCACCTATGTCCGCAACATCACCGACGTCGATGACAAGATCAATGCGCGGGCGGCGGAGGAGTATCCGAAGCTTCCTCTGAACGAGGCGATCCGTCTCGTCACGGAGAAGACCGAAAAGCAGTTCCACGAGGACATGCGGGCGCTCGGCGCGCTTCCCCCCACGACCGAGCCGCGTGCGACCGAGCATATCGCCGAGATGAAAGCGATGATCGAGACGCTGGTGAAACGCGGTTGCGCCTATGTGGCGGAGGGCCATGTCCTTTTCGATGTCGCCTCGATGCCCGACTACGGCAAGCTCTCGGGCCGTTCGCTCGACGAGATGATTGCGGGCGCACGGGTCGAGGTTGCGCCATTCAAGAAGGACCCAACGGATTTCGTGCTGTGGAAGCCGTCGAAGCCAGGCGAGCCGTCATGGCCGTCGCCATGCGGGATCGCCGAGCCCGGGCGCCCCGGCTGGCATATCGAGTGCTCGGCCATGGCGGCGGCGCATCTCGGCGAAACCTTCGACATTCACGGTGGCGGCATCGACCTCGTCTTTCCCCATCATGAGAACGAGATCGCGCAATCGCGCTGCGCCAACGCGACCCCGATCATGGCGCGGGTTTGGATGCATAATGGCTTCCTCCAGGTCGAGGGGGAGAAGATGGCGAAGAGCCTCGGCAACTTCGTCACCGTGCATCAATTGCTCACCGGCTGGCAGGGCTATGCTTGGCCGGGCGAAGCGCTTCGCTTCAATATGCTCAGGACCCATTATCGCCAGCCGCTCGACTGGACCTTGGTCGGCCTCGATACCGCGCATAAGACCCTGTGGGAGTGGTACGATGATCTCGAAGGCAAACCGCCCGCGGGCGGCGTTCCCGACGCGGTGCTGGACGCGCTCTCGGACGATCTGAACACGCCGAAGGCAATCACCGAGCTGCACAAGCTGCACAGCGCCGGACATTGGGGCACCTTACGCGCGGCACTCGATTTTCTTGGTTTTTCCTGCGACCGCGCAAAGATTGTAAGAACGGCGTCAGCGGAGGGTCAGGCGCAGCTTAGATTGAACGCCGAGACGGTCGGCGAACGGATCGAGGCGCGCAATGCCGCGCGCAAAGCGAAAAACTTCAAAGAGGCCGATCGAATTCGCGACGAGCTTGAAGCGATGGGCATTACGCTGAAAGACGCCAAGGACCCGAAGACGGGCGAGCCCGTCACCACCTGGGAGGTCGCGCGATGACCCGCGAGCGTCTTTCCCTCTACGACACCACGCTCCGCGACGGCGCGCAGACCCATGGCGTCGATTTTTCGGTCGAGGACAAATGGCTGATCGCCGAGCAGCTCGACGCGCTCGGCATCGACTATATCGAGGCGGGCTATCCCGGCGCCAACCCCACCGATACCAAGCTCTTTGCCGAAGCACGCCCTCTCAGTCGCGCCAATCTGACCGCGTTCGGCATGACCAAGCGGCCGGGCCGCTCCATCGCCAACGATCCCGGTTTCCAGGCGCTTCTCGCGGCCAAGGCCGCCTCGATCTGCCTCGTCGCCAAGGCCTCGGACTTTCATGTCGAGGTCGCGCTCGGCACGAGCCCTGAGGAAAATCTCACAGCCATCAAAGAGTCGACCGAGACCGTCGCCGCAAGCGGGCGCGAGGTGCTGATCGACTGCGAGCATTTCTTCGACGGTTACAAGGCCAATCCGGCTTACGCGCTCGCCTGCGCCAAGACCGCCTATGAGGCGGGCGCGCGTTGGGTCGTGCTCTGCGACACCAATGGCGGCACGCTGCCCGAGGAGATCGAAAGGATCGTGACCGAAACGGTCAAGCACATCCCGGGCGATCATCTCGGCATCCATGTCCACAACGACACCGATAACGGCGTGGCGAATTCGCTCGCGGCGGTTCGCGCCGGTGCGCGCCAGATCCAGGGGACTCTGAACGGCCTCGGCGAACGCTGCGGCAACGCCAACCTCACCTCGATCATTCCCACGCTGATGCTGAAGCCCGAATACGCGGAGCGGTTCGAGACGGGCGTGACACCGGACAAGCTACGGACTTTGACCCATGCCTCGCGCGTTCTCGATGAGCTTCTGAACCGGGCGCCCAACCGCCACGCCCCCTATGTGGGAGAGTCGGCCTTCGCGCATAAAGGCGGAATCCATGTCTCGGCGGTCCAGAAAGATCCGCGCACCTACGAGCACGTACCGCCGGAAGCGACCGGCAACCGGCGCAAGATGCTGGTGTCGGATCAGGCCGGCCGTTCCAACATCTTTGCCGAGCTTGAGCGTATCGGCATTGTCATTGCCAAGGACGACCCGCGTATCGCGCGGCTTCTCGACGAAGTGAAACAGCGTGAGGCGAAGGGCTACGCTTATGAGGCGGCCGATGCCTCCTTCGAGCTGCTTGCCCGGCGCATGCTCGGCAACGTGCCGCAGTTCTTCGAGGTGGATTCGTTCCGCGTCATGGTCGAGCGGCGGCACAATGCGATCGGCAATCTCGTCACCATCTCCGAGGCCACCGTCAAGGTGCGTATCGACGGCGAGACGGTGATGTCGGTCGGCGAAGGCAATGGCCCGGTGAACGCGCTCGACAATGCGCTGCGGAAGGATCTTGGCCGCTATCAGGGCTTCATCGAGGACCTCGATCTTGTCGACTACAAGGTTCGTATCCTGACCGGAGGCACCGACGCCGTAACCCGCGTTTTGGTCGAGAGCCGCGACGGCGCCGGAAACCGCTGGTTCACCGTGGGGGTGTCCCCGAATATCGTCGATGCCTCCTTCGAGGCGCTGCTGGATTCCATCAACTACAAGCTCATCCGGGACGGCGCGCCCGCGCCTTGAAGCGCGGCCTCTGTCCCGATACGGGACAGTGGCGCGCCACCCTTCCGCTTTCGGTTGGCCGCATCCGATTTCAGATATAAGAATTGCCACGCCGAGGGCGTTGAGGAGTTTTGACCAGTACGATGCGTCGAATTGTTGTTCTTTGTCTTCTGCTGTCGTTCGGCTTCCCGCCCGCGCTCGCGCAGGTCCCGGAAGGCAGTCCCCATCACGGCAATTTTGCGCCGTCCGACAGCGCGAGCGATGGCCATGCGCTCGGCTCGGGCGAAGCGGTGGCGGGCGAGCAGGCGACGGGCGCAATCGATCAATGCGGAGGCGGCCTCACCGGAGCCGCCTGCCGGACGAAGGCGTTCTTCTTCGGTTCGGTCGAGCGGGGCCTCGTCACGTTCACTTCACTGCTTGCCCTTTCGACGCTTCTGTTGTGGTTCTATACGGGGCGCGTGGCTCTTGCCGCGAGAGCTGCTGCCGAGCATCTCCCCGCAGTGGAGCGGGCCTATGTTTTTGGCGGCCCGGCCGATCTCTTTCTGTTGCACCACCAGGCGACGGTGCGACTCGCCATGCAGAATTACGGCAAGACCCCTGCTGTGATCCGCGAATGGCTGGTTGAGTTCCTGGCCGAGGAGCCAAGCGGCCGTGAGCCCGTCTATGACGGATCAGATCGGACCGTCACCAACGAGATTCTAGAGCCATTCAAATTGTTCTCCCCGGCCACGGTGTACCGGTCGGAGATCCCCGCGCCGTTCTATATCGTAGGCTATATTGTCTATGACGACGTGTTTCGGCGCTCACACACGACCCGGTTCTGTGTCGGCATCGCGCCTGACGGCAAGGCCGCCGTTGCCGGTCATCCCGAGTGGAACGCATATGATTGAGACGTGAGGCGGAGAGAGGGCTTAGGCTCAGAACTTCGCGGGGAGCTCGGCCTCGGCCGGCGCGGGCCGGATGGTGGCGAGCGCCTGCTCGACCGCCGGAATGACATCCTCCACGCGATCGACCACAAGCATGTTGAGGTCGAGGCCGGGGCGGATGAATCCCTCGGTCTCCATGTTCTCGAACTGGGCGAGTAGCGGGTTCCAGAAGCCCTCGATATTGACGAGCACGATCGGCCTGGCGTGGCGGCCGAGCTGCGACCAGGTGAGCTGCTCGACAAACTCCTCGATCGTGCCAAGCCCGCCGGGGAGCGCCACAAAGGCGTCCGACTTGGCAAACATCAACTGCTTCCGCTGATGCATGTCGTCTACGACGATGAGTTCCTGGGCCTCAATCAACATGTGCTCGCGCTTTGAGAGGAAGCCGGGAATGATGCCGGTGACATGGCCCCCGTGATCGAGCACCGAACGGGCGATTTCGCCCATAAGACCAAGACTGCCGCCGCCATAAACGAGGCCGATGCGGGCGGCGGCAAAGATCCGCCCCAAGCTGCGCGCCGCCTCGACATGGGCCGGGCTTTTGCCTGCTCCGGACCCGCAATAGACACAGATTCTTTGCAGCCCCGAGGTCATGTTTTTTTCGTTCATGGATTTCCTCTGCTATCCGGCTTAAATCCGCGTCAAGCACGGCCGGGCAGTTGTCATTCGGATAGCGCCGGATCTGCGGATTCGATAGTTTGCGCAAGATCCCGGCTCAATTTGACGTTTTTTTGCCTTGGGTCCCGCTTATCATAGATCGCGTAAGGGAAGGACAGAATGAGCAGTCATCGTATCCTCATCGTGATGCTTCTTTTGGCAGTTGGCGTGACTCTACCCGGCCCGGCCTTCGCCGGTGATGCCGAAAATGTGTCCGCAAGCGGGCCGGCCGGGGAGACCGCGTCGCCGCCGCGGGCGCCGCTCAGGCTCAACGCAGTCGACTTCCAGGACACCGGCGCAGGCTCCGGCACGCTGACCCTTGCCGGCGTTGCTCTGCCGGGGCGGGAACTCTATCTGTTTCTTGATGATAAGCCTCTCGCCACGGTCATGCCGGATGACGGCGGCAAATGGAGCCTCGAGAGCGCCATGAAGCTCGAAGACGGCCGCCATACTCTGCGCGCCGATCAATACGATGAGGGCACGGATATGCTGGCGGCGCGAGCCATCGTCACGATCCAACGGGTCAAACCAGGATCCGGCGAGGCGCGAGCGCCCAAGGCGACACGTTAAGCGCAAGCATCGCAAGCGCCGGCGAAGGATTGACGGATGATCGGCAAGAAGGCGATCGCCATCATGGTAGCAAGTGGAGTTGGTCTTTCGGCCGGCACGGCCGCGATCTACGTCTACCAGGATCCCCTGCTTCGCTTCGACTTTTCGAAAGATCGTCCGGCTGGAACCTCAGCGCCGCCGGAGCGCCAAGCACCGCCGCCGCGCGAAGCGGCTCCTGTTGAGCCTGAAGAAGCGGCGAAGCCGAAGGCGGAGACGGCCGGCAAGGTGGGACGGGAGGGCGAACCGACGCTCGTGCCGAGCTTCGACGTGGTGGTGATCCAGCTTGATGGTGAAGGCGTGGTCGCAGGCCGCGCGGCCCCGGGCTGGCAGGTCAGCGTCCAAAGCGGCGACACCGAGGTTGCCGCCGCCACGGCCGATGCTCAAGGGGAGTGGACTGCCGTATTGGAGAAACCGCTGCCGCATGGCGATCATGTGCTCTCGTTGAAAATCACCTCGCCCGATGGGACGCGCGCGCTGTCGTCGCAAGAGCGAGTGCGTGTCGATGTGGGAAGCACAACGAAGCCCGCTGCAGCACCTCCTCAGACCGCATTGAGTTCCGCGCCGGCTGAGCTTGAGGCGGCGGTTGCGGCGACCGCGGCGGAGCAGGACGTCCTGCCGCCAAGACAAGCATCGGATTTGGTACTGGCTGAGCCCCGGGGCACGGCGCATGCCATCTCGCCCGGCATCGAACCAAGCACACCGGCACCGCCGGCACCGAAGCTCGTGTTCAAAACGGTTGACTACGAAGTCACGGGGTCATCGGTCGGCAGCGTGTCAATGACTGGCATGAGCGACCCGGGGGCGACCATCAAGATTTATCATGACGGTGAGCTCCTCGCTACGGTGCGCGCCGATCGCGACGGCATCTGGAGCGTCGTTGCCGAGAAGAAGCTCGGCACCGGGCAGCACAATTTCCGCGCCGAACAAATCAACGCGGCGACGGGCGAGCGCTCGGACCAGGCAATGGTCGCGATTGAGCGCCTGGTGCCGAAGCCGCCCGAGGTGGCAGAAGCGGAATCAACAGCGGCCGCGCAGGCGGGCGCATCGCCTGACAGCGGCCAACGGGCAAAAGACATTCATACCGTCAAGCGCGGCGATACGTTGTGGGCCATCGCCAAGCGGTATTTCGGCAGCGGTCTACGCTACCCCACGATTTTCGAGGACAATCGCGAGATTATCAGCGATCCCCACCTGATCCACCCGAAGCAGGAGGTGAAGGTGCCGACCGAATGACACGCTTGGCGGGACTGCAAGGGAAGTCTATAGAGGCCGTAGAGCAGGGGCAGCGCCCGGTCGCTGCCCTTTTTGCCGCGCCCGCCAGGCGCTGATAGAACGATTTCATGCAAGACCGGCTACCGCGATCGAGAAGCGACACCGTGCTTCAGGCACGGGCGGGGCATTGGAGTGTCCTGCGCGAGCTGATCCCCTATATCTGGCCGGCCAACCGGCCGGATCTCCGCCGGCGCGTGGTCCTGGCGCTTGCCGCGCTCGTGGTTGCCAAAGTCATCACGCTTGCGGTCCCCATCGCCTATAAGACGGTCGTCGACTTGCTCACTGGAAATGCGAGCGGCGACGCCCTCGCCGGACTTTCCGCCTTGGGACTTGCCGCCATCCCGGCGACGCTCATCGTTGCCTACGGCGTCGGGCGCGTGCTGATGGTGCTGTTCGCCCAGCTCCGCGACGCATGGTTCACCGTGGTCGCTCAGAACGCGGTCCGTCAACTCGCCAACCGTACCTTTCGGCATCTGCATACCCTGTCTCTACGCTTCCACCTCGAGCGCCGCACCGGAGGCTTGAGCCGTGTCATCGAGCGCGGCGTTGCCGGCGTCGAAACCATTGTACGCATGGCGGTGCTAAACTCGATCCCGACGACCGTCGAACTCGCCATGATCGCTGGCCTGGTCGCCTATTATTTCGGCTGGGTGTATGTCTTGGTCGTACTGGTGACCGTCGCGGTCTTTGTCTGGTTTACGTTCGTGGCCAGCGAGCGCCGTATCGTCATCCGGCGCGACATGAACGAATCCGACAACGAGGCGCACGCCAAAACGGTCGACAGCCTGCTCAACTACGAAACCGTAAAGTATTTCGGCAACGAAGAACTCGAAGCGCGGCGTTTCGATTCCTCTATGGCGCGCTACGAGCGCGCGGCGATCCGTAGCTACACCTCGCTTGGCGTGCTCAATACCGGTCAGTCGCTCGTTTTCACCGTCGGATTAGTGA
>Ga0209976_10001429_pt1 | contig 14110 bp, 18 predicted proteins | sample SumtaG_FD_182806 | JGI IMG/M metagenome (GOLD analysis project Ga0209976, IMG submission 182806) | Deep subsurface microbial communities from Indian Ocean to uncover new lineages of life (NeLLi) - Sumatra_00157 metaG (SPAdes) (version 2) | ecosystem: Environmental > Aquatic > Marine > Oceanic >...
CTTAATATGTGGTTGTTCTTTTTGGTTAATCTGCCCTCTTAATTGAAAAGCCCTATCTAATGCACTCATATCTTCCCCCAAGTACGAAGCATAACCTCACCTGTAATTTTTTCGCCTTTTGAATTGAATAAATAGACAGTCAACCCCTTAGGCTTTGGCTTATCAATAAAATCAATTGTTGCTTCATGATCACTGTCTAAGGGCATAGCCTCAAACCGATGGACAGATGAACATAATTCATTAAAATTTACAAAAGCACCCTTTAAAGGATCTTTAATTTCTACAAGTTTACTCATAGTCTTAACCCCGTTTCATATTCTGAAAGATTTTCACGCCTTACCCCTTCCCTCGCCCCCGAAATAGCACCGACTTTTAGTTTCGCACCCTCAAGCCCAAAACCTCCAGTTGGTGGAGCGACACCACGTTTTTGAGCGTCTCTTACTGCTGTACTTTTTGATGAAGATATTGCACTTGAAACATCTGCCCTGGCTTTCCCAACTGCTGAAGCTTCAGTATTTTTACCTATTGAAGCATAGAATTTATTCATCAAGTCAGATTTATATTTATTTTTATCCATACCGAATTGAATATTTGATTTTTCATATTCAGTCCGTGAAGGAATAAGGGAAGACTCAGCACCGATTTGTTGTCTTTGTAATTGCGTTTGGAATGGCAGCAACTCTGAACCTGCAGCTATTTGTTCTCTTTCAAACCCTGTTTGTGCCGTTCCTGTGCCAATTCTTTCTTCTTCCAACGCTGTTTGGAATGGCAATAAACCTGTACTTGATTCAAGTTGGGCCTGTTCAAATGCTGATTGAAATGGTATAAGTCCTTGAGCCGCCCCGTATTCAGCCTCTTCTAACGCTCTGCCCCCGCCAATATTCCAAGCATCAAAAGCTTCTTCGGACATTTCAGCCGTTCGCTCTGCTATATCCGCCATTCTCCGGTTGTATTTTGCATCGTATCCATTAGTACCACCACCACCACAATATGAAACTTCCCCGGAATATTCAAAAGATTCTTCACTAAGTACTTCGTCTGTCTTTGAATCAATTACGATTTTAGTGTAGATCTTCATCTAAACACCCCCTATTCATATAAACAATTAAAGCAGGTTCGCTCTTTTGTTTAAAGTGATTCCAGTGTCCTTCGGGCAATTCACCAACGAATACGACACCTAATTTTTTAAAGAATCCTATTGCCGGTTTATTACTTACCGGTATTCTTCCAATAAGATTATCGAATATATAACCTTTTTCGTATGTAAACTCAAGGATTTGCCTACAAATAAATTTCCCAACTTTAACAGATTTCTCCCCCCACACTTTTTTGAAGAAACAAAAGTGGAGCCTTGCTGTTTTACCTTCAAACCTATTCAGCCATACAATAGCTATAGGTTCGGGTATTTCTCCAAGAATCTCATCAAGAATAATATGCAATTGGCAATCGGTTTTCATTGCATAAAGAAATTGCTGTTCATTCCGTATTGTCCCATCGGATAAAACAGTATTTAAGGTTCCTTCTCCACCCATCCGTCTATATAGAGAAACAATTTCAGAATCTTTAAAATTTCTTATTCCGTCAATTTTTGTGTATGGTATTAGTTTCATTTTATCCTACTTTACTCCAAATAATAAGTTGCGCGTATGCTGCAGACGTTGTATTACTCACCGTAACTGATGTTCCTGTTGCATTTATAGCGGTTACAACAACTGAGCCTGAAGTAAAGCTAATAGTGGTATTCATGAATGAAAATTTATATCCAGACGGGGCGGAATATGCAGTTGAGCCCACAGGTACAGAAGGGGTAGTTGTTGTAAATGTTGAAGCATCGATATAGGCCTTGGAATAAACATCTAAATTAGTTCTTGCAGTGGGTTTGTCCACCAAGTCAGCTAAATTTTGAGTTTCTTCTAAGAAAAAACCATTAACTTCGCCTTTAGAATAAACGTCTAAATTACTTCTCGCCATTGCATCATTTACCAGGTCGCTAAGATTATTAGATTCAAGTAAATACCTTGCGTCAAGAGTAGCTTCAGACATACCTAAATTGTTTCTTGCTGTAACTGCATTTGTTAAATCAGAAAGATTATTTGATTCCAAAGCGTATCTTGCATCACCTTCGGTCTTAGAATAAACAGCGAGGTTGGTTCTCGCTCCTGCCACAGTATTCGCAGCCGTACCACCAAAAGCAATGGCCCTTATGTCGGAATTCAATGTGTAGCTCGAAGCAACAACACCACCTAATTGAAGGGAATTGGTAGCCAGACTTGCGGTTGCTGAATTTCCCGTACAAGCTCCAGCGGTGGTTGCACTTGTCGCAAGATCTGCAAGGTCCGCCACCGCCGCCCGAATATCATAAGCGGTTGTTGCTTTTAAAAGTAATTCAAACCATGCTGCGCCGCTCCAATATTCAAATCTTTTATTAGTAGCACTAAATCTTTTTGCATTTGTTGGTATATTAACACCAGGGGTTTCAGCTTCATCAAACCATGTTGAAACTAAATCAATATTATCTCTGACAAAATCCCATACGGTTAAATATATATCTAAATTTATTGGTTTGTCAAAATCTGTAGCCATTTAATATCCTTCTATACTCCATGATACCGTACCAGTTAATTTAGCACCGGTCACGGAATTAAATATATAAACTGTGAATTCTGTAGGGTTTGGAATATCTACAAAATCAATTACTGTTGTCAATGGAACTGAGCCATCCCCCATTGCTTGAGCCATTATAGCTGTTATATCAACAAATGATTTAAAACCGGTGACAGTAACTCCATTTGCCGCCACTATTACATCTGAATTCCCTGCATCTGATTTCAATTTAGAATCAAGCTGTAGAGTATGTGTGGCATAAAGACCAAAAGTCTTTCCGTCTGATGTTAGTTCAAATTTATCTCTTACGAACTGAAAACCCACTGCAAAAATTTTGGTAGATATTATATCTACATAAGGATCTCCCACCAATTCCTTTGAAGCAAGTTTTGTTACGATTATTGGTCCACCATTAAATTTTGTTTCATTATATGTTGAAGCGACAGAAGAAGATGCTAAGACTGTACCATAATCGTTTTCTTCATAATATAAAGCTGTTAGTGGTACAGGTTCAGGAATATAGGTATACCCTGCATCAATTAAATCCTGAACATCTTCGAATTGAGGGGTTCCGGCTGATCCTGTGCCTATAAAATGATCGGACCATGTTTCTGTCGGGTTTGCTGGTGCTATCGCTGAACCATCTGGATTGATATAATAGTTTGCTTCAGTACCACCCGTAAAATCATTCACCCATTTAATATTAAGGACAAAATCAGGGGGTTCGTCAACATTAGCCGTGACACTTATACCCTCTCCAATATTTCCGGCATTATCAACAGCAGTAACCCAATATTTATAATTACCTGAAATCGATTCTTCAATTATCGTAAAGGTTCCCTTTTTTCTACCTACGACATCAGCAGTCTCAAAAACATCGCCCCTCCTAATCTCATATTCGGCTATTGGCAATTCGATTGTGGCAGGGGCAGACCAATACAATGTTACCGAATTATCTATTACCTGAGCCTCTATTGTGGCCGGTTGTGCTGGTCCATTTACCGTATACGGTGAAACCGATTCAATAGATGATTGACCTAATTTATTTTTTGCGGTAACGCCAAAAGAATAATCACCAGCGATTAAGAGAGTTTTATATAAATAAGTCCCGGTTGTATGGTTTGATTCTATATTTACTGTATTCAAGGAAATATCGTAACCGACAATATCTGAACTTGTTGACAAATCCCAGGAAATAACAAAACCAGCCTCAACAACAGAAGCTACAAGATTTAAAGGTGCTGCAGGGGCCACGTGTGTTATCGTTTCTTCTGAAAAAGCTGGTGAGGGGTTTCCGTCAGCATCAAGGGTTATAACCTGAATAGTCACTTCATAAACAAGTCCGTCAACACCGTTTTCAGCATAAGTGTAGGTATATTTCGGCTCTATAACATCAACTGTTCTTACTATAACAAGCCCATGGTAAACATTAACCCGATAACCGGAAACGCCAAAACCGTCTACAGGGTCCCAATATGTTTCAAGGTCATCACCATCCCAAGTCTTATATAAAACTGCATCTGGTGCTGGTAACGTCGCTGCATTAACCGATACTGAAACAACCGTTGATTCATTTCCAGCATTATCAACGACAGTAAGATTATAAATGTAATCACTGGTAGCTATTTCATCTAAATCATCATATGAATTTGTTGGGTGAGCTACAATTATAGCCTCTGCATCTGGAATAGAATCAATGATTTTCGTTATTGATACATGACTTATATCTGAACTAAGAGAGTTTACCCATTCAAGCCTTATATGTGTTTCAAATTTTGTTGCGATCAAGCCTGTTAATTCATTCGGTGGGGTAGTATCTCCATCTGTACTATCACCAGCGATGGTTTCAAGATCTAAAACTTTCCTGTCGGATGAATCAAGTCGATCTTTAACATCTTTAAAAGCTTGCTGAACCTGCATAGACGCATCTGTAGGGATTTTAATATATTTTTTTATTTCTGAAGCCCTACTCATAATATCCTTCGTACAACTCACCCCTTGAATTACCTATATAGATATCATCAATAAGTGTTTTCCCGGTAAAGCTGTATTGCAAATCTTTATATCTATATCCAAAGGGTAGATATTGGGGGTCATCATCTAAAATTGTTATTGGATCTAAAGCGACACCGTCAACAGTTAAAATCAAATCCATGGTTCCGTTTGTAAAATCACCTTCTATTCTGACAAGGGATTCAAGGGCTCTGTCTTTTACGTGAATATAGCCCTCCCATGTCTGGTCTTTTATTGATGAGCTTCCTTCCCATTCATACACATAATAAAGAGTATCATCTTTCAGGAGAAGGTATAATTTGCTTTCTTCTTCAATTAATTGACCACCATAAAAAATAAACTCATCAAGAGAAATTGTCTCAATAGTTTTAGATCTTTTAAAATCGTAACTAAACCCTGTGGTCGTTCCTTTGAAAAAACCAAGGAGTCTGTCTTTATAATAGAACATTTTTAGGTTTGCCGGTCCCAATGCTTGCCATTGTTCCTTGGTCCATGTGTCAGTAGTAACCGGAGCGACTGTTACTCCATCGCAGACAACCAAACCATCCCTTGACGGATAGATAACCCCTATTTCAGTGACTATCATATCACCCACACAAGCTTCATTGAAAGGTAATTTCGATTTGCTTAAAAATGCCGGATCTGAACCAGTTAAAACATATGGATTAGCATCTGTACCAACAATCAACATATCTCTAAAGGATGCTATTTTCCTGGGATAATATTCAAAGTCATAGGAATAATCAATTGTGACATCGTTTATCCCCCTTGGGAAAGCATATGGAAAAAAAGCTTTCGATATTAAAACAGATTGATCATAGATAGCCGCTAAAATTCCATTTTGATATTGGGTGATTCCAAAAGCTGTATCAGGTAGATTATCCCACCCTTCTGTTGATATCTGTTCAGATAGATTTTGATATAATGCTTGAGGCACACTTTCAACATCTAAATCCTCAAAAGTTGTTTGAGCCACTGGCATATCATACGTGAAGTTTCCGCTTCCATCTCTCCCTGTAGGCACAAGCTGAAATATAGCCGACCCTGAAGTAGTTGTTGCAGTCCTATACACTCTGTAGAAAAGAATATTATTTCCAGTTCCAATTGGTAGAACGAAATTTGAAAGAGTTACTTTCATATTCCCCTTTATATCAACGGCTGGTGTCGGCGGTGCTGGTGCGGATTCTTCAGAATAATTTGCATTTATAAATGAAATAAGGGTATAGGTATAACTCACTGTTGTGTAAACAGCACCAAAATCTTCACCACCATCTATCTTATCGGTTGCCACGGTCAAGGCTTCAATTGGTGACGCAATTCCTAATCTATACGCTGTTGGATATGCTGAAGGTACACCGCCTGACGTTGCAATGGTTTCATCTGTAACTTTTGGATATCCATCACCAGTGTAATAAATTCTATTATCAGTGTTTATACCTTCAGCCTTAACAACATCTGTTTCAAATAACCAACTTAACCAGGTAGATCCACATCTAAATATAGACCTTAAAGCTCCTGCCTTTGCAAGTAATTGAGTCGATAGGGGCTCTTTTATGGGATTTAATTGTCCGTCTGAAGTGTTACAATTTATAGCAGTTATAGCTATGTTATTTGGTAATTTTTTATCGGGAGTTCGCGGCATTGTGCCTTTGAAATTTGTTATTCGCATATGAGCAACCTATACTGCAAAAAATGTTGGTTGAATTTGATTCCTTTTATGTTGCTTCGCATACTGGTATTTGCCCTCACTAAGACCTTTTTGATAATTCCTTTCGTGAAATGCTAAATCCCCTGAACCATGTCTCGGCATTATTCTCATCTCAGAGATTACGCCACTTACGATCTCATGATAATAATTTTCAAGGATATAAGGAATTTCGGTTATAGTTGCCAGGGTATCTGTCTTAAAGATAACAGGAACTAATATAACATTATTGAGATTAACAGGCCATATCTTAATAGTAGTGTCGTCCACTATTTCATAATTTAATTCATCTGTAAGAGCCCCATCATTTATTACTGTAGCCCCTACATATGTTGTAGCACCGATAAACGTATCAGTTTCAATATAGGCTCCCGGGCCCACCGTGGAAATTTCATCGCTTCCGGTAGGATCTCCAAGGTATGAGTCTTTAGTGGCAAGGTATGTCGTCTCATCTATAGTTATTTCATTTATTTCATGAACAATAAGATCATCTGCATATGATTCTAAATCTATCGAAACAGCATAATAAGTGTTATCATTGTCAACTTCAGTCAGAATGGCCCCAACCTGAATAAGCTTTCTTAAGATCCACGTTTTTTTGCAAAATTCCTGTATCACATCCAGTAAAAATTGATCGATAACTATGTCTAAAGCACCCGTTAAAAGCCTTACTCTTTTCCTTATTTTATCAATAGCAAATTTTTCTGTCGTAAAAACCTGACCATCATACGTTTTTATTTCATTTGTGGTCCTGTTTAGTGTCATTTCGCTGGTTCCTCTGCGCTTTTCTGAACATTAACATTAAGCTTTAAATATGCAAGAGCTTCACTCCTAATAGTTCTCATGTCTGCATATTCTGTTCTATCACTCAATGTATAGAAAATTGTAGCCTGAGTTAAGGATTCAACGTCTTCATCTCTCAAAGATATATCTGAATTTGTCGCTGCACAATCCAGAGGAATGATAGGATAAATAATATGAACCTGCTGAGTTCCATCATTAGGGGGGTAAACACCAAAAATTCTTGGATTATCACTCTCATAATAAAAATGCTGGACTTCTACGGTTGGTGTCATACTGCGCCAATCAGGGTCTATTTCATCTAATTGAGCCGACTGAATACGGGTTATATACCGTCCTCTCGTATTTCCATCAGTCCCGGCATTATAATCAATCGTATAAAGACCTTTTGCATCATCAGGTAGTGTTTGGTCGAGTGTTGCGGTTAGTTCAAAAAACTCATTAGCCATTGAACTTTCCGGAACACCCCGGGCCACCAACTTTTGACCTAAATTAAGTTGAGCAAGTAAAACAGCATCTTCCCACCTACGGGATGCATTATTTGTATCATTCAACCTTCTCGCTACTTCTGCTATAATTACTGAAGCTACAGTTGACATTTTTTAAATTCCCATCGGTGTATAAGGTTCTTTAAGTTAATGTATAAGGTTTAAATATCCATCTGCTTTTGAAGCTCAAGAATATCGTTAACCAGTGTTTCAACTTTTTTTAAAGAATTAAGTTTTGTGTCAAAAACATCTAAAGCAAATTTTCTTAATTCATCAGCTTCTTTTGTCATAAGAAATTCTCTTGTAACTTTTTTATCCGCTGCTGGCTCAAGAGGCTCTTCAAGATCATGGAGAAAAACAACTTCTTCTTCAACCTCAGAATCCTCATTAAGAGAAACTTCGCTATCAGTATTAGGCATCGTAGCATCTTTATTTTTAAGTAAAGCCTCAAGCCGTTTAACCTCAGCCACAAGATCAGCCATTTTCTCAGCCGTTTCCTTTCTCTTGATGAGCGATCCTTTTTCATCCCACTCAGGAAATAGTTCTCTCATATCTTTACGCATTGCAAGCCGTTTGGTCCATATAAAAACCTGTCCATTGTCTTTCTCAAGATACCTTGCTTTCTTATTTAGTTTCAAAGCTTGTTCTGACATTTTGCGTCTCCTAATGGGGTTTTACCTATTATAAGCAAAACCCCTTTTAAAAAATTAAATTATTCGTCCAAAAATATAAACTTATAAAAGCCTACGCAGTACCATTTAGATCTGAAACAGTAAGCTCATAAATCTTTGCAGTAATCATAACCTTGCCTGATGTCAAAGTTCCTGCATATGCCTGAAGGGTAACATCAAGAGTATCGGCGGCAGGATAAAATTTTTCAACAGTCATAACAGGGACACCCTCAGTTGTTGCTGTTGCGTCAAAACCATCAACGTAGCCAGCGGCACCAAGAGCAGCATCTCCAAGATCTAAAGTCACTGTGGTTGCCAGTGTATTGACAGCTCCATCAGTAACGGGTGAAAGGCAAGCTGCTTCAATTACACAACCTGCGGGAACAGTTAAAACCTGATAAACATCAGCAACGGTTAGTGCTGAACCTTTCGCCGCAAGAACAGCAGCAAAATCAAGGATTATTTGAATAACTCCATTTTTCCTGAAGTTGGGAAGTTTACCACCCGTTCCACCAGTGGTCATATCTACAGTTTCAGCGGCCATTTTCTTATCCTTTATTTAAAAATTAACAAATTGCAAAAAAAACAAAACAAAGATTAAAAGATGAGGGGTTTCCACCCTCTATCCTCTAATTAATCAAAAACTACCCTTTATATCCGTAATAATGGACTAAAGAAGTACCTTTATTTACATTATAACCAAAGACTTCAAGACCACGCTGTAACTGACCGAAGTCTTTAGGGTTGTCAACAACCTCATTTTTAGTCAACTGAGCTGCGAACGTGATAGCAGAGATGTGACCAGCGATACAGTTGAACACTGTGTTAGCACCATCAGTTGTTTTTGTAAGGTTATTTGATTTATGGATCATAAGCCCGGAAATATGCTCACCATACTTACCATTAGTTTTTAGTGAAGATCTCGCATCACCAGAAAATGAAGCATCTTGAAGGTCAGATTTTTTGATCAATCCGCAAAATGCAGAAGGGAAAACAGCCCAACGGTTATCATCGGGGATACCATCTTGCTCATCAAGAACAGTGGAAATATCTGTGATGATGTCAAGAATATTAACCTTCGTAGTTTCTCTCGGTGTGCCAGTGACTCCCATGTTGTACGAATGAGACTCTTTACCAGCAGTAAGGCCAACGTTGTCAGAGTCAGCATCAGCATAAACATCAGAAAGAATAAGCTTGTCAGTTCGAATACCTAACTGTTGACCGGCATCTTTCGTCCAATCCTCAACATACTTAATATCAGCCTGTTTCTTTTCTACATCATTCACAGGGAATGCGTAATAAAAACCTTTGTCGATAAGTAGCTCAACAGTTGAGGCTTCTGGCTTAGTATAAGTCAATTCCTGATCAATTACATATTCATTAATTACGATATCAGGAACAGTCCGGATTATAACTTTATCGCCACGATCTTTAATTTCACCCTCATAATCGGTGTTGGCAATTGCTGCGAATACAGTACTGTTGTAAAATTTTACGAGTGTTTTACCACTCCATATTTCAGGAATATAATTTCCTGACATTCCTGGCGATCCAGGTGTAATAGGATAAGTCATTGTTTAACCCCTTAATTGGGATAGATATACTTTTTCTCTATCGCCAATAATTGTACATCGGTATATTTTTTAGGGTCTTTTGCTAAATCAGCGTAAAACTTCTGTATTTGGCTCGTGTTCCACTTTTCCGATTTTTCGGCTGGTGGAATAGTATTTGAAGACTTAGGCTGTGCAAGATCTGCAAGTTTCGGAGTTTCCTTTTTCGGAATTACTTTCTCAAGATTCTTATTAGGATCTTCCAAATTTGCAACCCCATCATTTACTTTATAGTCATTGAAAATCTCTGCTATCTTTGGAACGTCAAACATCTTTTGTGCGTCACTCATTATTTGACCTAAATTCTTGTCTGAATAGGGTGGATAAGTCGAAAGATAAGCAGTAAAGCCGGGATCTTCATTTAAGTCATCCCATTGAGGAGCTGCATCATTAAGCTCTTCCCAAAACCTTCTTTTTTTATCCTCTACAGTCTCAGCCTTAACCGTCTTAATTTCATTCTCAAGTGTTTCAATACGAGAGTTGTCAATCGGTGTTGGTGCTACCTGAACCCCCATTCTCTCAAAAATTTCGATGGCTTCGTCTGAGTGACCTTCGCCAGCAAGAATTTCTTTATCTTTTTCTGAAAACGTCTGAGAAACCGGCTCAACCTTAAGTTCAGGCTCTTTTTTATTATTGATACCACTATACTCAACAAGGGTTACAATTTCTGCCCTTAAATCTAATATAGTTCTCTCATGTTGACCATTCTTAATTCTTAAAGTGTGGTTTTCGTTTTCAAATTTTTTATACATTGACTGAGCATAGCTCAATGCTTCTTTCTCTTCGTCTTTAGGAGCTTCTTTGATTATTTTTGCAGGTTCGTCTTTTTTAATAATAGGATTGTTGAGATTATCGATATCAATATCAGGAACTTCATCAGGTTTTCTACCATCCTTTAGAATCTCCGGATCGATTTCAATTACGACTTCCTTAACAACTTCAGCACCCGCCTCTTTCAATAATCTGTCTGCTTCTTCATTCTGTTTTATAACTGCTGCTGGTAAATTCATTCGTCAATCTCCTGTCTTGCAAAATAAAAAAGGCCCGAAGAAGAAAGTATTTTTCAATACAATCTCCAACGGGCCTTTCGGGTAGTTGGCTTGCACGTAGGGAGGTGTCAAAGCACGTTTCTACGCACGACAATTTTTATTTCATACTAAGGATACACTAAATAGGTTTATTGTTCAACACTTTATCTAATAAAGAGAGTGTGTGTTTCAAACCCCTAATCAATGCCTTTAAAATTTGTCTATTACTTATTGGCTTTTCATCTATTTTTGCCATGTTTCCTCACATCACAATATAGCAATTAAACTACGTTAATACTGGATGTCCATAGGTTGTCAAGATATATTGCCCTGCTGTGTATTCTGCGGCAGTGTCTCCAGTTCCGGCAGTTAAATAAAAGTAATGATCTGCCGTTATTGCAGGAACAAGGTTTTGAATTGTCTGCCCTGCGACTAAATCCCCGCTATTAGCAAGATATGCTGTACCTCCCGCATCTCCAACTTCAAGAATAGCTGAAACATTGGAAACAACATTAACATCATCATCACCACCGACAGGAGTTTCTATACAAGAAAACTCTACTTTGAAAATCACCCCGTTATCCGCAAGGATATTCCGGCCGATAATTGCAATATCAGTTACCCCTGCAGAGCCACCGATTACATCATTAGCCGTAGCAGCGGAAGCCAAGCCAGTTAAGTCTATTTTCAATGTTGTGATAATAACTCCATCTTCCTCACGCCTTGCAACAACAGGAGCCACACCAGTTCCTATAGCCCCTGGAGAAACTTCACCTGTCTCAGCGGTTGCAATTATATCACCGGTTAAATCACCAACAACACCACTGGATGCAGTTATAACACCAGCGGCATTAATAGTTTCTTGTACTGTGATATTTGTTGCCAATAATTCTACTATCGATAAATTCTTATGTCTCATGGTTTATCTCCTCATGTAAGCTTTTTTACTTCTTCATTTGAGTTTATAGCCATACTTATAAACTTCCTCAATAATTTATTTACACCTTGTACCTGTCTAAATTTATATTCTTCGTCTTCATTATCGTTTAAATCCTGAAGTCTATTTTTTTCTGACTCAAGATATTTTAATATAATTTTCCCGGCCTCTGAGTGACCGAATGCGTTTAGGGCTTGATAAAGTCTTAATGCCTCTCTTTTGTCTTGAGGTTGTCTTAACATATTTCCCTTATTATATCACCTTATCCAGCATTATTTTTAAATCTCTGTATTTCTTCCTTAAAGATCTCAACTCACGCTTTGTCTCAATAAGCTCTTCTGAAACTTTGCCACCAGCAACCCTTAAGTTAGATATCTCTTGGTTGTTTGAAACTATCTCTTTAAGGTGATGTTTATACCATTTTTCAAACTCGTTACACCTCAATTTTAGTGGATCTCTACCTTTCCTAATTTTATCATAGAGGCTTCTCAACTTATTATATTTCTCTGTAAGTTTTATATTTCTATGTACTGCCGCCTTATATTCTTCCTTTACTATTTTCAACTCATCCATTCGTCTTACCTCCGTCTTGTCTTAACATATTCCCATTCCATTATTCTCACAATGACCCATTATAGACAATATAACATCATTACAAAAGAGTTTTCTGTATTCTATGGAATTTATAAATTTTATTGTATTCATTTCGTGACCCCAAAATACCGGATAAACACCGGCTGAAAAGAATAAACCTCTACCATGTTCAGGCCAACCCTCTTTGAATATTATAGTAGGTTCTCTGGTGTGAATCCCATATGTCTTGATGAGATCTTGATCTGAAATGGAGTTTAATGTTTTTTTTATTAGAGATATTATTTTATTTTTATTATGAATATCAATAAAGGCTTTAACAGTTTTGATACAAATAATAATGAAGTTATCTATTCCCATTTCAGCCAAAGCATCCTTACAAACAAAACCCCTTGCATTTATTTCGTTTCTATAATAAGCCATAGAATCTTTAAAAATAACCTGTAGAAAATCTCTACCTTCATCGTCACAGGCATATTCTATAAAGTATTCGCCAAGAGATTCAATTAATTCCTGATTGGGATACTCAGAAATCTTTTCCCTAAACTTTTTTTCAACTGCGTCTTTAAGTTTCATATTTCAAAATTTCCTATGATTATATTTTATTTATTTAACATTAGTTCGAACAATATATTCAGGCTGATCGAAAGTAATAATAACATCATTACCCCTTCTTATAATAATATCCGATATGAAATATTGAAGCTCAGTATCAAGATAAATAAACGTTCCAGAGTGCTCATTACTCTTATATTGCTGTATTTCGACTTTTTTAGCCTTAAGTATAGAGTCGATAATTTCAGGACGTATACCACCGTGTAAATTGATTTTTAAATTTTTCAATGTTTTATCTATACACCATGTAGTATATATCGCAGCTTCGTTGAGAGTTGTGAAAGGTCTATCTAAAGATTTTGCGATTACTGCTTTTAACATATCATCATGCTGTACGCCAATTTCATCAAGGGTCAGGTGGTCATTTGCTGTTTTAATTCGTTCTTTTGTTTGCTTTTTCATTATCAAGGGCTCTCCCCATGTAAACATTTAGCCGTTACAACAGTAATTATTTCAAAAGGAACCATCACACAATCTTTAGCCCACAAATCTCTTGCCCTGTGTGAGTTCTCAAAATAATAAGGAGCATTATTTGGATTTCCTAAATGTCCTTCATCAACTATTACCCTTTTTGCTTCACATGGATCTTTAACAAAATCATAAGATGTTGTATTTCTCTGCTCATCCAGCTTTAAGAACAACCCATCAGTTGTTCTTTGACATAATAAAACTTGATCAGTTGTTTCTATATAACTCACGCCTTTTACTTTTTCATCTTCTTTGGCTGCTTCTTTGTAAATATCTTTAAGAACCATTTTATCTATATTATTTGCAATGTTCTGAGCTTCCTGCTCAATAGTTCCATCCGGGAATGTTGACTCAGGGAAGGTTTTCAAGAAATCATCATTGGCTTTTTGGGCCTTTCTCTTGAAATATTCAGGATATTGCTTTTCAAAATTCTCAATACAGGTTATCCAAAATTGTATAATCGCTGAAATTAAAACTCTGTCCGCCCCCTTGAGGTAAAGAGATTTTTCAACAGCCTTTAAAGTATTATTGAGTGCTTTCCATTCTGCCTCTATCTCGATGTCTTGTTTCTTGGCCTCT
>Ga0209976_10001434_pt1 | contig 14060 bp, 11 predicted proteins | sample SumtaG_FD_182806 | JGI IMG/M metagenome (GOLD analysis project Ga0209976, IMG submission 182806) | Deep subsurface microbial communities from Indian Ocean to uncover new lineages of life (NeLLi) - Sumatra_00157 metaG (SPAdes) (version 2) | ecosystem: Environmental > Aquatic > Marine > Oceanic >...
ACTTACCTTACTAAAAAAGACGACAACCGCTACAAAAGCATTATTACTAAACTTAAACTAACTAAGTAAATTTATTATTTAAAATAGGAGAAAAAGTAGGGGAGAATAAAGGAATCAACACTACAAGTGAAACTCGCTTCTAGTTTTGACTTCTTTATCTTCTTTCCCTACTCCAACATTATATGGATACAAAAAAAGTTTCACTTACCTTAGGCGGTAAGCCTTTGGAATTAGAAATCGGCAGATTTGCCCAGCAAGCAAACGCCGCTGTTTTAGCTCGCTATGGCGACACCTTGGTTCATGCCACAGTTGTCATGAGCCAACCTCGTGAAGACATCGACTATTTCCCTCTTTTTGTGGAATATCAAGAAAAGCTTTACGCCGGTGGAATTATCAAAGGCAGTCGTTGGGTCAAGCGTGAAGGCCGTCCCTCAGACGACGCTATTCTCACCGCTCGCCTCATCGACCGTTCTATCCGCCCCCTTTTTCCCGAAGGTTTCAAGCACGAAATTCAAGTAGTAGTCACTGTTCTCTCCGTCGACGCAGAAAATCCACCCGACATTCCCGCTATTATTGCTGTCTCAACTGCTCTTTCTTTATCAGATATCCCTTGGGATGGTCCAGTCGGTGCCCTGCGTTTGGGTTTAAATAGTGAACTCACCATCAACCCCACTCACGAACAGCAAGAAGAGTCAAAACTCGATCTTATAATTTCCGCCACCAAAGACGCCATTCTCATGGTCGAAGCCGGTGCCAATGAAGTTTCCGACTCAGATCTTCTCAAAGCTTTTGAAACTGGCCACGATACCATCAAAGAAATAGTTAAAACCATTTCTGAGTTTGTCAAAGCAAATGGCAAGAAAAAAATTACTTTCACTTCTTATTCAGTTGATCCCAAACTAGTCGATTCTATTACCAAAGACTATTCAAAAGAAATCGACCAATTAGTCACTGCTATTGGTACTTTGGATAATGACACTAAAGTTGCTATCTTTGATCAAATTACATCCACTCTTTCCGACAAACACGAAGAAAAGGCCATCAAAGAAGCCATCAATAAAGCTGTCAAAAAACAAGCCAGAAAAAGAACGTTAACCAAAAAAACTCGCCCTGATGGTAGAAAACCAGACGAAATTAGAACCATTTCTAGCGAAGTCGCTCTTTTACCCCGCACTCATGGTTCAGCCATGTTCAAGCGCGGTGCTACTCAAGCCTTGGTTATCACCACTCTTGCTTCTCCTTCCGCAGAACAACTAATCGAATCCATGGAAGGTGAGGAAACCAAGCGCTACATTCACCACTACAATATGCCTCCTTTCACTGTTGGTGAAACTGGTCGCATGGGCTGGCCCAGCAGACGAGAAGTTGGACACGGTGCCTTAGCTGAAAGAGCTATTCTTCCTATGATTCCCGAAGAAGCCGACTTTCCCTACACCATCCGTGTAGTTTCCGAATTAATGAGTTCAAATGGTTCCACTTCAATGGCTTCTGTTTGTGGCTCAACTTTATCGCTCATGGATGCAGGTGTGCCTATCAAAAAACCAGTTGCCGGAATCGCCATGGGTTTAATTACCGATGGTAAGGATTATGTGATTCTTTCTGACATTCAAGGAATGGAAGACCACAACGGTGACATGGACTTTAAAATCGCCGGTACAAAAGACGGCATTACCGCCATGCAAATGGATGTTAAAATCGCCGGCATTTCCTTTGACATTCTTAAGCTAGCCCTAGCTCAAGCCCAAAAAGGCATGCTTCATATAATGGAGCAAATGTTAAAACCAATGCCTGCACCAAGATCAGCGATCAGTAAATACGCACCCAAAATCAAACAAGTCAAAGTTCCCCAAGAAAAAATTGGTGAAGTCATTGGCCCAGGTGGCAGAGTTATTCGCGAAATTATTGCCGAAACCGGCGCCCAAGTCGACGTTGACGATGACGGTAACGTTAGCATCACGTCAGACGATCAAGAAGCAGTCGACAAAGCTGTGGATTGGGTAACAAACCTTACTCGCGAAGTAGAAGCTGGTGAAGAATTTGACGGCAAAGTTGTCAGAATCCAACCATTTGGCGCTTTTGTGGAAATCTTACCCGGCAAAGACGGTTTAGTTCATGTTTCCAAAATGAGCACAGAGTATGTGTCCGACCCCAACGCAGTTGTTTCAGTCGGCGACATTGTTCATGTACGCGTCAGAGAAATCGACGACATGGGCAGGATCAACCTGACCATGTTAACACCTGAACAAGAAGAACAAGCCCGCGAATCCCGCCCACCTAGTGGTGGCAATCGCGGTGGAGGAGGCGGCTTCAGAAGCGATCGCCGTTCCGGCGGCCGTGACCGTCGTGGTGGTAACCGTTCCGGTGGCAGTTCTGGTGGTAGCCGCTCCGGCCCACCTCGTCGAAGATAAATCCCGGCTCTTCCAAACTTCAAATTAAATCCTTTCTCCAGAGAATAATAGTAAAAATAACCAGATTTGGTTGCAATAATGCAACTAGACAAATACTGTTTTCTATGGCAGAATACGCATATGACTGAGACATACATAACCTATAGCGACATAGCTCGCATACTTGGCATAAGCCGGCAAGCGGTGCAAAAGCAGCTCAAAGGAAAAATAAGCGCAGGTAGGGTTAAAACTAGAGTACAAGGAAGAACTGAGCAGATATTGTTTTCTTCACTGCCTGCTTCAATGAAAAAAAGAATTGCAAAAGCTAAAGAAAAAGCCGCTGAAAAAGCAAAAAAACTAGTAGAAAAATCCAAAAAAGATATAGACTTCGAAAAAGAACTTTGGGCAGCGGCAGATAAACTACGAGGAAACGTAGACCCATCAGAATACAAATATATTGTTTTGGGTCTTATTTTTTTGAAATACGTCTCCGACTCCTTCTATCAACAACGAGAAAAACTCCAAAAGTGGATGAAAGATCCTAAAAATAAACAGTACTACATTCCAGATAAAAAAGATCGTGAACGAATGCTTGATGAAAAAGAAATGTATAAGAGGGAAAGAGGTGTTTTTTACGTCCCAAAAGTAGCGCGCTGGGAATTTTTACGAAATAAAGCTGCTCTTCCAAATATTGCTGAATTAATAGAGGAAGCGATGGAAGCATTGGAGAAGGAAAATGCTGAACAACTTTCAAGAGTTCTTCCCAAAAATTTTGTTCGCATTCCACTAGAACATCACGTGATTGGAGAACTTGTTAACATTTTTTCTCGAATTAATTTTGATCACGATCAAGAAAAGGAAAAAGATTTACTAGGAAGGGTATACGAGTATTTTATCGGGCAGTTTGCCGATGCAGAAGGAAAGCGAGGAGGAGCTTTTTTCACACCACGACCACTGGTAAAGCTCTTAGTCGAAATCCTTGAACCATTCGAAAATAGCAGGGTTTTAGATCCTGCCGCCGGAAGTGGCGGAATGTTTATTCAATCGAGCAATTTCTTACAAGAACATCACAAAGATCCAAACAGAATTGCAATTTACGGACAGGAAAGCAACAGGACGACTTGGCAACTTTGTAGAATGAATTTAGCAATACGTGGGGTGTATGGAGATATTAGACTAGGTAACAGCTACTATGATGACAAGTTTCCAGACTTGAAAGCAGATTGCGTTTTGGCTAATCCACCTTTCAACGCTGACTGGGACCCAGAGAGGCTCTCAGACAAGGATCCAAGAATTACTTATGGTACTCCACCTTCTAAAAATGCTAACTTCATGTGGATTCAACACTTTATTCATCATTTGACTCCAAACGGTATGACTGGGTTTGTTATGGCCAATGGAGCCTTGGCAGTTGGAGGAAAAGAAGGAAAGATCCGAGAAAAAATAATAGAGGATGATTTGGTTGATGTTATTATCGCTTGCCCCCCTAAGCTTTTCTTTAATGTGTCACTGCCAGTTTCTTTGTGGTTTTTAACTAAAAACAAACAGTCTGGACGCTTTAGAGACAGAAAGGGTGAAACTCTATTTATAAATGCTAGAGAAATTTTCACTCAAATCTCCAGAAGACAAGTTGAATTTTCAAAAGAACAAATTCGAAAAATAGCCAATACTGTTAGGGCCTGGAGAGGGCAAAAAGAAGCTGGAAAGTACCAGGATGTTCCTGGATTTTGTAAGGCAGTAAACTTTCCAGAAATAAAGAAAAACGGTTATGTTCTCACTCCCGGACGTTATGTCGGAATTCCCGAAGAAGAAGATGATGGGATTCCTTTCGAGAAAAAGATGCAAAAGTTGAAAAAGGAACTTAAAGGTTATTTCAAAGAAAGCAAAAAATTGGAAAAAGAAATAGTAACGAATTTGAGAAAAATAAAATGAATAAAGAAAACTCCCACTCAAACGATCAAATAAGAAAAATGATTCTCGAATTTTTTGACCAAAAAAGAAAAAAAGCAAGAAGTTTGAAGAGCATAATGGCGACAGTCACAGATATTAAAAAAGGATTAAAAGAGTTTGGGATTTCTCAAAGTGAAGTTGTCACTAATCTCGACTTCCTGGTACAAAATGAATGGGTCAAGGAAGAAGTGGATGATAAAAAGTATACAACCCCAAAAGGCCTTGAGGTCTCTTCGAATACAAGACGATATAGGCTTTCCGACTCTGGGATGAGGTATATAGAGGGAAATTCGGTATTCGACCATTCTAACAATTTCAACGGAATTAACATTACTAATTTAGGCGGAGTGACAGTAGTTGGAAACAATAACGCAGTAAGAAATGAATACTTAGATATATTTATGCAACTTGACCAACTAGAAAGCGAGGTTAAGTTATCAGACGAAATAGAGGATGAGAAAAAGCTGGAAGCAGTTTCAGATATTAGGACGATTAAAAATCAGCTTTCAAAGCCTAGACCTAATATAAATATCCTAAAAGCTGCTGTGACCGCAATATCTTTTCTTGGTTCGGTTGACGGTGTAGTTGATCTATATCAGCGTGTAGAACTACTGCTCCAAAATTTAATTCGTTAATATGCAAAATCAAATTCCAAAAGACTGGCAAAAAGCAAAATTGGGCGATGTAGTTGATATATCTTCGAGCAAACGTATTTTTGCCCACGAATATGTAAAAGCAGGCATTCCTTTTTATAGAGGAAAGGAAATTGTTGAAAAATTCAATAACGCTAGTATATCCACGGATTTGTTTATTAGTCTAGAAAAATTTGATCAAATTAAGAAAAAATTTGGTGCTCCACAGCCAGGAGATATGCTGCTGACCTCGGTGGGCACATTGGGAATTCCATATTTTGTAAGAGAGGGTGAGAGGTTTTATTTTAAAGACGGTAATCTAACTTGGTTTCGTAAATTTAGCGGAATAGACAACAGGTTTTTATACTATTGGATTCAGTCGCGGATAGGTAAGTTTCAGATAATGAAGTATGTGATTGGTTCCTCGCAACCAGCATTGACTATTGATGGACTAAAAAAAACAGATATAAACCTCCCATTATTAGGAGTGCAAAAACAAATTGCTTCTGTCCTTTTCACTTTTGATGACAAAATTGAGATAAACAACAAAATTGTAAAAACTCTTGAAGATATGACCCAGGCGATTTTTAAAGAATGGTTTGTAAACTTTAAATTCCCTGGATACGAAAAAGTAAAACTTGTGGATAGTGAGTTAGGAAAAATTCCGGAAGGGTGGAAAGTAAAGAGAATAGGAGACTTTGGACAAGTAATAACAGGGAAGACACCATCTACAAAGAATAAATCAAACTTTGGTTCAAAGATACCATTTATAACTATTCCCAATATGGCTAATACTTTTGTTTTAAAAACAGAAAGGTACTTATCTCCTAAAGGAGCAAAAAAACTGGAAAACTTAAGCTTACCTAAGGGTTCGGTGTGCGTTAGCTGTATAGCTACCGTTGGTTTGGTTTCTATTACAACAGAAGACAGCGTAACTAACCAACAGATAAATAGCGTTATTCCCAACAGGAGAACTTTGACTTATTTCCTATATCAGTTTTTTAAAAAAAACAAGAGATTACTAGAAGCTTATGGTGCAGGCGGTTCGACTACTTTAATAATTAATAAAACAGAATTTGAAAATCTCAACATTTTGACACCTGAGATCTCCATTTTAGAGAAATTTCATAGGATAGTTAAGCCAATGTATGAAAAGACACTGGCCATAAATAAAGAAAATCAAAAACTAGCAGAAATACGCGATCTGCTTTTGCCGAAATTAATGAAGGGTGAGATAAGAGTATGAAATATATTTTTATAGACTCTAATCAATATAGGCATTTGTTTTCACTTTCTGAAGGGTTTTCTGACAGTGTTTATGAGTTATTAATAAAGCTTATCGATTCAGGACACATAGCATTGCTTTTGCCCCAACAAACAAGAGAAGAAGTAGAGAGAAATCGTTACAGACATTGGCCTGAGGGCGAGATTAAGAAAGTAAAAGTCAAAATAGATAGACTCCAAAAATTATTAGAGAAAAGGAAAGATGACTTAGGTAATTACAAAGCTTATAACACGTTAAAAAAAGAAATTGGCACACAAGTAAAAAAGCTTGAGAAGGAAAAAAAGAGAGTAATTGCAACGTTCACAAACAACAGAAGTAAGCCTAACCAGAAGTTGAGAGGGCTTTTCCAAAAGGCCGCAATCATTAATGAAACAAATAAAATTAGGGAACTAGCTAGAACAAGGCACGAAAAAGGCAACCCTCCATATTCTGACAATATTGGTGATTCACTAATTTGGGAGAGTCTTTTAAACGAAATATCTAACTCTAAAAAAGCAAATTTAATTTTTGTTGCTAATGATAAACCTGCCTGGGGAAGATTTGACTTTGATCAGATACTTCGTGAGGAATTTAAGAAAGTATGCAAAGGGAAAGTTTTTTACATAAATAGGCTGTCGGATATTCCTGATTTGACCTCAGAAGAAGAAGAAAAAATTAAGGCGGAGGAGTTTGAAAATTTGAAAAGGAATGCCATTAATGATTTTGTAAATAGTCGAAGTTTTGTAGGGGCAGGACGCAATACAAACAAGCTTTTGTCTTACAAAGAAGCTTTAAGTACCGAAGATTATCTTAGCATTATCACTGCAAGTTTAGAAAACTATGAGATATATCAATCCTTTTTCACAGCGACACCATTAAAAGAGTTAGTGTCGGGAGAAAATGGGTATGTTGTAAGAGAAATAGAAGGCATTGATTCTGAAACATGGATCAGGTTTTGTAAGCAATATGGCATTTCTCTTAAAAGACAAGCAGATCAAAAAGAGGAAGTTTCTTTAGAGGAAGAAGGAATTCCATTTTAAATTTATGAAATCGGCAAGAATTAATGAAAATACATTAGCAGAGCAGCCGGTGATTGAATGGCTAAGAGACCTTGGCTACGAGGCTCTATTTAGTGCTGAGTTGGCACCGGGCGGGGCTTTTATGGAGAGAGATGATTATTCTAATGTTGTTTTGGAAAGTAGACTAAAACGGGCGCTCAAAAGAATTAACCCCAAATTACCCGATGAGGCTTTAGATAGGACCGCGAAAAGAATCATCAAATACGAACATCAGGATATTGAGTTGGGGAATAAGAAGATGTACGAGATGCTTACGCGCGGAGTAAAAGTTGATGTCAAAGATGAAAAAGGTGAAACCCGCGGCAAAATAGTTAAGCCGATTGATTTTGAAAATATAGATAACAACGAGTTTTTGGTGGTCAACCAGTACACAGTTCAAGGAAAAAGAGTAAGAATTCCAGATTTAGTGGTATTTATTAATGGTATCCCAGTGGCAATTTTTGAACTAAAAAGCCCTACTAGAGAAAACGCCACTATTACAGACGCATATGCCCAAATCCACGAAATCTACAAACGAGATATTCCTAAAATTTTCTTTTATAACCAGGTGCTTGTAGTTAGCGACTTGTGGAAAGCAAAACACGGCACTGTTTCCTCATCTTGGGACTTTTTCAGTGTTTGGAAAGGGATAGCAGGCGAAGATGAAATACATAAAGATAAATCAGAGCTCGAACTCTTAACTAAAGGCATTTTTGAAAAACAAAGACTTTTGGATTTGATTGAAAACTTCATAGTGTTTGAAGCTGATGCAGAACGTGATGCGACTAAATTTACCAAGAAGATGGCGATGTATAACCAGTATTTTGGAGTAAATAAAGCTGTTGACAGCACATTGAAAGGAGTAAAAGGGAATAAAAGGATAGGAGTCTTTTGGCACACTCAAGGAAGCGGAAAATCTTTGGCAATGATTTTTTATGTAAATAAAATTAAAAAGCTAGAAGAGCTTAATGGGCCTACAATTTTATTCTTAACTGACAGAAATGACTTAGATAACCAGCTTCATAAAACTTTTCTTCGAACAGGCTACCCGACTGCAAAACAGGCAGGAAGTATCAGAGGATTGGCAGATAAACTAAAGGGGGCCGGAGCGGAGGTTTTATTTACCACTATACAGAAATTCGATATGAAAGAACCCTTGAGTGAACGGGAGAATATGATTGTGATTGCCGATGAAGCCCACCGTTCACAGTATGCGCTTTTTGCCGAAAATGTTCGCAAAGTTTTACCCAACGCCTCCTTTATGGGCATAACCGGTACTCCCATAGAATTACATGACAGAAATACAAGATTGGTGTTTGGCGAGCATATAAGCCAATATCCAATTGATAGATCAGTGGATGACAAAATCACGGTGCCTATTTATTACGAGGGGAGATTAGTTCCTTTACATCTAATGAACGAGTACATAGATGAGGAGTTTGATTTGTTAGCAGCAGAGCATCCTGAAGACTTGAAAGAGTCGTTGAAGCGAAAATGGGCGAGGTTAGAACAGGCTATTGGCTCAGACGATAGGTTGGAAAAAGTAGCCAATGATATTGTTTATCACTTCAACAATCGAGGAGTTGAGGGAAAGGCTATTGTTGTAACCATGAGTAGGAGGATTGCTGTTGAGATGTATAAAAAAATTAAGAAGCAGCATAACGCTCCCGAGACTGCAGTTATTATTTCGGGAAACGAGGATTTTAAAGACGAAATTCAAAAAGAATTGGATAATAAAGAGCTTGAAAAGAGATTCAAAAACCCCGAAAACTCCTTAAAGATTGCCATTGTTTGTGACATGTGGCTTGTTGGTTTTGACGTTCCCAGTCTTCACACGATGTATTTGGATAAACCCCTCAAAGGTCACGTATTAATGCAGGCCATAGCTCGAGTAAATCGAAGGTATAAAGATAAGCAGGGTGGACTCATTATTGACTATATTGGGATTGCAGATAACTTGAAGAAAGCATTGGCTATTTACACCTCTGATATTCAAAAGCAGGCTATGCTGCCAGTGGAAGAAATAGTTAAGAAAATGTACGAATATTATGAGAAAGTAAAGGGATTTTTTACAAGTGTTGATTATGAAAATTGGAAGGAATTAAAAGCGGGAGATCAGGCAACTTTATTCCAAAAAGCTATAAATGGAATTGTTGCCGATACAAGAAAGAAGAAAGATTATCTTAAGCTCTCTAACAAACTATATAAGTTATTTGCCTTAGTGATACCTCATAAACAAGCATACGAAATACGTAACGAAGTGGAGTTTTTTGAGGGAGTTAGGCGTGGAATTATTAAAAGCACAATTGTTGATCCAATTTATATTGACCCTAAAACAGAATCCGCGATTCGTGATCTAATATCGAAAAACATTGAGGCTCAAGGAGTAATTGATATATTTGCACAGTACAGAAAAGAAAAACCAGATATATCGATTTTGGATGATAAGTTTTTAGAAGAGGTCAAGGAATCTCGTTTTAAGAATATTACTATTGAGACTGTGCGCAAGTTGCTAAACGATGAATTAAGAATACGAGAAAAAACAAATGTCCTTCGATATAGAAGCTTGCTTGATAAATTAGAAGAGATAATTGAGGCATACGAAAACAACATCATTAATTCTGCCAAAGTTATAGAACGATTAATTGAATTAGCGAAAGAGATAAGGAAGGCTGGAGAAGCCGGTGAAGATTTGGGATTATCACCTGAGGAAATGGCTTTTTACGATGCTCTGTCACAAGGAAAAGGGGCACTCAAAGACGGTAAATTAAAAACGTTAGTAAAAGAACTCGTTCGCTCTATAAGGAGAGATCTAGCAATAGACTGGACAAATCATGAAATTATCAAAGCAAGAATTAGGTCTAATGTTAAACTGCTGCTTTTGCGGCATGATTTTAGCTATAAGGAAGTAGAAAGGATTACTAAAAGAGTATATAAACAAGCCTTTTATTTGTATAAGGATTATCCCACTGAATATGCATAAACTATCACCATCAGATTTTGCTTTTTTGTATGAAGAATGCAAGCTCTGCTACTACCTAAAAGTTAAACACAACATAAAACATCCACAAATGCCTTTTCCTGGTGTTTTCTCCACCATAAACACCAAGCTCCAAACACCCTTGGTTGGAAAAGACCTAAAATCTATTTCCAAAAATCTACCTGAAGGCGTTGTTGAAAAACAAGAAGGATTTGTTGAGTCAAAAGTTGTACCAGAAACAAATGTATTTATTAAGGGGAAATATGATCTTTTAGTTAGAAAACCTGATGGAACTTATATCTTAGTAGACCTAAAAATCAGCAAACCCGATGATGACAAAATAGAAAAATACAAAACCCAGTTGTTTGCTTACAAATTTTCATTGGAAAGTCCTGTTAAAGATAATCCTATCAAAATAACCCAGCTCGGTTTACTAATCTTTTACCCTGACACTGTTGAGCTTAAAGAAGATTCTGCTTATTTTGATTTCGCCCCAAAGTGGCTGGAAGTACCAATTGATGAGGATGGTTTTATGAAGTTTATGAAGGGAGTTGAGGATTTATTATCCGGATCGCCGCCGGAAGAAGACGAGAATTGTAAATGGTGTGAATATAGACACAAGGGAGAAGAAATTTCTCATATCAAAAATTCTTAAGCAAAATTTCCTAGTTTAATATACTTGTCATCGATACAGTCGCCGAGGCTAAACCCCGGCTCTTCCAAACTCCAAACTCAATCTTCCTCCAGAGTAAAAGTGTTAAAATGCTCCCACCATGCCTAAATCAATTAAATTTAACCATCTGCTCCCAGAATTATTAGTTTCTGACTTTATCAAAAGTCTGTATTTTTATACAGCTATTTTAGGTTTTAAAATAGAGTATCAAAGAAAGAACCCAAGCTTTGCCTTTTTATCATACCAAGGAAGTCAGCTTATGATACAAAAGCTAACCTTGAAGGAAAAAGAAAATGAAAAGTTAGAGAACCCTTTTGGTAGGGGTATAAACTTCCAGATAGAAACTTCTAGTGTAGTTAAAATTATTAAATCACTTCAGAAACACAAATATCCTATTACTAGAGATATTAAAGATAGCTGGTATAAAGGAAACAAAATTCTTTATGGATGCAGGGAAATTTTAGTAAAAGATCCTGATGGATATTTATTACGGTTTTCTGAAGATTTGGGAAAAAAGTCCATCAAAGATGCAGTCGCCGAGTAGCCAGGCAACTTTTTTACTCTCCCAACTCGTTTATTCCAACTTTCGCAAGAACATTAGAATAAGATCATTAATTTTTCTAATTTGCTAAACTATAGTCATGAAGAAAATTGATGTTGAAAGTGCCGTCAAAGCAAGATATCCGGAATCTGTGTGTTTAGTAGTTGTTAAAGATAAAAAGGGAAAAGTAAGTGTAACTCCCGCTGGTTGGTCTATGCTTTGCAATTCTAAACCTCGTTGTTGGGCTGTATCCCTTTATCACAAACACTTTTCCAATAAAGCAATTTCAGATACCAACGAATTTGTCTACTGTATTCCCTCATTTAAGCAAAAAGAAGATATTTTGTATTGTGGAGAAGTTTCTGGTTGGGATGTGGATAAAATGAAAAACACCAAATTTGAGACAATTCCTTCAAACAAGATCAAACCACCCTTGCTTAAAGACTGTATAGCTTGCTTTGAATGTAAAGTTATTGAAAAAGTAAAAACGCCAGATCACACCATATTCGTGGGAGAGATACTAGAATCATACCTTTCTGGAAGAAAAGATAAAGTCTATAACCACGGAATGAGAGACTTATTTAAGTTAAAAGCGAGTAGGCTCTAAGTAACAATAAATTCCAACTTCAATTTGATAAACTATACTCATGGTTAAAGCAGCAATATTGGATGTTGATGGAGTAATCATTGGCGAAAAAAAAGGTTACAATTTTCCAGACCCCCATCCAGATGTAATTAATAAGTTAAAGCAGATAAGGCAGAAGGGGATTCCTATTGCCTTATGCACTGCAAAGCCTCAATTTTCCATTAATTCTCTTGTTAAAAATATTGGTTTAGACAATTACCATATCGCTGACGGAGGCGGGGTTATTGTCAATCCAATTCAAGATAAAGTGGTAAAGAAAAATTTAATTGAACCTGAATTAGCAAAAGAAGTGATTGAGTTTTTTATTAACAAAAACACCTATACAGAATATTACACAGTCTATGATTATGTGATCCAAAAGAGTCAGGTTTCAGGCATTACAGATAAACATATTCCCATCCTTCATCAAAAACCAAAAGTTGTTAATTCATTGGTTAAAGAGTCTACAAAGTCGGAAATTACTAAAATTATGTTAGTCTCTACAGATGAAAAGGATAAAGATAGAGTAATAGAGTTACTTAAGCCTTTTGAGAAAAGGTTTAATATTTATTGGGGTATTCATCCTTCTGCCCTACCTTTACAATTTGGCGTTATCACTGCCCCTGGAGTTTCTAAAGAACTAGGCGCATACGAAATTTCAAAAAATATCAATGTTCCATTTAAAAATATATTAGGAGTTGGTGATACTACTGGAGATTGGCAATTTATAAAACTGTGTAAATATGGTGCTGCAATGGGTAATGCAAAAGATGAACTAAAGAAATTAGTAAAATCTAAAGGCGAGGGTAATTATTATATTGGTCCAAGCGTTAATGAGAACGGAATAATCAAAATATTAGACTTTTTTATTAAATAAAAATATGACAGTACAACAATACATCGAGGAACAGCTAAACAGACTCAAACAGCCGGTTGAGGTCGCAGAAACTGGGGATCCGGTTGCCGACATTTACAAAGCAGTAATGTCCAAAAAATTTCGCAAATATTCTACTACTCCTGAATTTCAAGAGAGCGTCAAACAAGTAGTTAAAAAGTGCGTTAAAAATCAAAAACCCTTGCCTTTAGTCTGGGTATTTGGTGGCTACAAACTCTGGTCATTAAAAGAAACGCCCAAAGTTGATTGGGCCGAATTATTTAGCCTCATTTATTTTGTCCGCTGGATGCAGCCGGTATTAAAACTTCACAAACCTGGAGTTTGGTTTGATTTTTTCTCCGACGACGTCATTGTGCCAATGATGAACAACGTTCCCCAATCCGACACAAAAGCATATATCCAAAGTTTTCAAGAATTACTAGAGTTTATCCTGCCCTTTCTACCAAAGGGTTTTAAATTCACGCTAAATCGGGTTGAAGATCAATATAAAAGTTTTGATGATTTTAAATCCGAGTTGGATAAAAATATAAAAAAATTAGCAAAACAGCGCAAAATTAAACCTTTAAAACTTTCTCTCGAACAAATAGCCGCCATTGACATGAATGTTATTCCAGATAAAAAACAACAACAAAACAAACATTGGCGAAATCAGGTTCAAATTATCCATGACGCTTATAGCCAATCATCCAAAAGAAGACCATATTATAGAAATCCCGACAAAATCATGGTTTTAAACACTCCCATTCCTGGCGCTTTAGCTGTTGGCACTACCAAAACTTCAGTCGTTAAATTTTGGGTTGGGGTAGGAGCTTTGAAAAAAAGAGAGGATAGTTTTATTGAAACCATCCTTTCACCAAAACAGTTAAACCAAGCAAAATTCACCCAAGAAAAAATCAGCATTAGTAAACTCACCGACAAAAATTTCAGTCAAATCCGCCTCCTCTCCAATTAATCCACCCATCGTTTGATAAACTACAAACATGCAATCAATTAAAACAATCATAGGCTCAATTGCAGTAATACTTACTTTTATTGGATACATTCCATACACTCGC
>Ga0209976_10001435_pt1 | contig 14057 bp, 39 predicted proteins | sample SumtaG_FD_182806 | JGI IMG/M metagenome (GOLD analysis project Ga0209976, IMG submission 182806) | Deep subsurface microbial communities from Indian Ocean to uncover new lineages of life (NeLLi) - Sumatra_00157 metaG (SPAdes) (version 2) | ecosystem: Environmental > Aquatic > Marine > Oceanic >...
GTTGCTTCATTCCGGGGCCTGGGGGGGAGGCAGTCGCTTGGCGTCCCGGTCCGAGTCGTATTAACCGACACCAGGCATTGGACGTAGGGGCGCATTTGCTCATGCTTCACCATGCATGACGACACACAGTTGCCGCCGAAAAACATGATGATGGTTGCACCGGCAACGACTGCCCAGTGCGATGAAATTTGTTCTAGGTGGCTCATCATTTTTCCTCGGGGGCGGGGGTGGTGAGGGCCTTAATGACGGCGGGGTAATGAAAGAGTCGTTCACCTCCAACGATGATGGACGGAATCTCCCCGGACTCGCCTGCAGCCACAACGGCAGCGCGTTTGATCCCCAACTTTCGGGACACGGGCCCGGCGGGCCAAAGCTCTTCATCCCGGCCCATGCGCCTCTGAATACGGGAACGTAGTCTCCCCAGTTCCCTCTTCAGGTCGTCAATGGTAATTCGTAGCTCTCGATTTTCAGCCAAGATCTGCTCACGGTTCGGAATGTTCATCATTTCTCCTCGGGGGTCGTGAGGTGCCCATGGTCAAGCAATATGCCCACGGTGTCCTCGGCCAGAGGATTGCGCCCGCCGCGGCTCCGCAACCATATCAGCAATGAATCTTTCCCAAGATGCGAGATGTCAACGCTATCCCATCTCAAGTCTCTTTTTGCCCGAACGTAGATGCCTGTCTCCGGCAGGTGCTCGCGGTTGGGATCGGCATGAAGATCCATCACGACTTTCCTGCCTTCTCTTTCGCAGCCTTCAGCGCATCCGCCGTCGCAGTGGACTTGCTAGGTTGAGGCTTGGCGCCTTTGGAGTCCCCATCTTGCTCCGTGGGTGAGATGTAGTCTTGCCAGGTAGCAACGCCTTCCTTCAATCCCGTATAGATAGTCCGCAAATGTGCTAATTGCGCCGGCGTGCATTGCTCGAGCGAGTGCCCTAGATACTCCGCAAGATTAGACGGCTTGACGCCTAGCGCCCCGAAAGCATCGGCCAAGCGCTTGCGTGATTCTGCAGGGTCTATCTTCAATTTGACTGACTCGCGACACAGCCCGATCCCCTCTTCTACTAGGTCTCCGGGAATCAGTCGGAGCCCCAAGGTTCGGAGCGCTTTGGATACTAAAGACCCTTCCTTATTCAGGAGATCATCATCCGTAGCGCGCACGATGTAAATCGTATCGCCGTAAGTATTCACGCGTTCGCCTAGGACCTCGTAGCCTCTGGCGTTTTTACGCTCTACCGTTTTGCTGATCGTGATTGATTTCTCGTAGGTGGTGTTCGATTCCATCTCAGTAACGTAAACCGATACGATCCGCTTATCCGAGTCGTCATAGAGCACCGTCGACCCTTGAGCACAATTGCCGATGCAACGTAGGGCCGCCTCAACAAATCGGATTGAAGGACCCGTTACGCCTTTGCCGATAGGCTTGTGATATTCGGCAACCGCAGCAAAGGCGGGGCGCCGACATTCACTAAGCAGTCTATGGCGCACATCATCCCAATCCCTAGGCCTTTGTAGTGCAACCACATAACGGGCCTGAACTAAGGCAGCCGCTTGGGCCGCGGCTGAACTCGCTGCGGTCTCCCCTTTGACGGTGGGTGATTGTTGCTGATCGATGGTTTGTAGTGCGGTGCTCATGCTTGTTCACCTTTGTAATTGACCCGGAGCACTCTAGTCCCCAGTTTCTCTGTTGTGTGGTCCGCTATTAGCTCGTCTGTGGCCCCAAGGCTACGCGCCAGGGCCTCCCAATTGGTCTTCTGACTGGTCGCGTTATTTGTCCAAGTCGCAGAGCCCCACTCGGCCTTGCAGCCCGCGGAGTCGCCTAGGGCCTGTTTTAGAATGTTCTTGGCCGCTTTTAACATTGTTGCGCTGCTTTTGGCTTCTTCTCTTGCTCTATCCACTATGCGCGCCATAGCGGTCAGCTCTGGAGTCGATGGGATAAACTCACGCGTGTTTTCGGGATGCGCTTTCTTGAGGAACTCAGAATCTTTGGCAGATGCCGGTGGGCATTTGCGTGTGACCACATAATCCCGGTGCCAGCGTTCCGCTTCGGACCACAGGATGCCTTCGAGCTCTACATTCCGTTCGACCTTGTATCGTCGGAATTCAAACTGATAGCCCCCGACTAATACGGGCACGTAGCATGTATCGACCTCCGGATAATGGATCAGGTGCCAATGGGATTGAATCAGCGCCGGCGTTGGGATCTGATCGGTATCTTCCTCCCCGTAGCCTTTGGCGACACCAAGGGCGGCTGATTTGCCTTCCCCGATGGCTATAACTTTGCCCTTCATGCCTCGCTCCCAATAGGAGCAATCCGCACTATCTCCGGACCATTCTGCCTTGCTGCGGAATTGGGCGTCGAACATAGCGAGTCCAAGATCATCCGCAACGGACTCTAGGATCAAATTCTCTAGCTTGTTCCCGCGCCGAGTCGCCTTGTTGTCAATGTCAGGCCCCTCCCCTCGGCACGATAGCCAAGCATCGATCGGACTCATGTTGTCATTTTGACCGAGTGCCCCGGCTACGATCGACGAGGTGATCTTATTCTTGCGTAGTGCCTTCTGTTGGTCGGTCAGCATTTTCATTCTCCCTTTCGAGGCGTTCGAGCATGTCATCGGTTGAGGCAATGGCCATTCGGGCAGCCATAACCAGGACGTTGGAATCAATGTGATCGACCCCGGTGATCCATTTCCAGCGATGCGTGACAGCGCTAGGAACAAACTGCATCGCGGTTCGCTTTAGGTTTGCCGCGTCTAGTAGCAAGACGAGTTCGGCAACGTCGCGGAGTGTGATATTAGTTTTCAAGTGTGGTCTCCTGTTGGCTCTCGCGTAGGTCCTCTCCGTGAGAGAATCCAAGTTGATATGCAGCCATGACGACTTCCATTGTTGCCTGAACCGCGTCCGGGTTCTGTAGGCGCTCTGCAAAAAATTGAGCTGCCCTTGCCATGCACCGCATAGTTTCCTCTTCAATTGCTTTTTGCATTTCCGGCCCTCTGGGCATTAGTCTCGCTCATTTCTAGGTGTGTGGGTGTCATCAAATCCGGGTGGGTCGTTTGTGATTTCGGCTCCCCAGTCATGATCGCAGAATGAACAGGGATCCGCGTCGACGGGGTCAACGTGTTGGGTGTCACATTTCACGCATGTGAATACCTGGGTATTGGTTAGCGCAAGCTTTAAAAGATCGGCAGGCACTAACAACAGTGAGGCGCAAGAGCAGCGCCTGCACCCCGCCCAGAGGCCCTTAGGGTAATACCCAGGCAACCGCATAAACTCGCTAGCTGAATACGTTTTGCCACAAGAGCAGTGTTTTAGAATTCTAGGATCTTCCTCAGACATGCTTTATCTCCACTCCGCGGCTATGTAGCTCCGGTAATATTTGGAGGAACACCGTTTTAACACCCTTGCGCATCCTAGACTGACCCTCTGATAGGCTACCGTGGATAGCAGTCAGGTAGATCACTTCGTCGCAAGGCTTGCCCTCAGGATTGCGTTTGAGCCATTTTCGGAGCGCCCTAGGGGCAGCCACCCCTTCGACCACCCAAAGGCCAGGAGCGTCGAACCAGGCGCTAGCTGCCTCGCTTGCCGGCGACCACCCTAGAGACATCAGGTCATCCGTATGACGGACGAACCGGTTCATCGAATTGGCCAGGGTGGTCTTCCCGGAGTTGGGGCCCCCGCAGATTACGACACGATCGGCCATTCTCTACCTCTCAGCGCTATGGTTAGAAGCTCGATAACTAGTCCTGATTCTAAATCGCGTTCTTTAGGTTCATTCTGGATCATTGCCCAATAGTCGGTGCCGAATTGATCGGTACGTCGGGTAAAAAAAATCGGCCCACCATTTGAAATACAGACCCGGTAGTCTGCGTTTCTAAATGTCCAGTAAAGTGATTTAGTATTGTCTATGATTCTATCAGCCACGACTTGCGCTCCTTTCGCTCGAGTGCTTCCGGGTCAACGGATTCGATCGCTTCCTTGAACTGCGGTAGAAACTCTCGGATCTCCTTTTGGCTCCAACCCGTGAGACCATTACGCGCGGCCGAGTCTAGGATCCAGTAGGCGGACCGGGCTGCGAATTTGAGTTTGCGAGTGGTCACTTTATTTTCTCGGCCTCATTGGGTGTGATTTCGCGCATCTTTGTCCACGGCTGCCGCTCCATCGCTTCCCCGAGTGCCTCGGGTCCGCCATCAACAAAGATCTCTGTGATCTCCCCACAGACGCCAGCTTTTTGCGCCGCATTGAGAACGTCACGCAGGCCCTCGGCGAGTCGTTTGCCCGTAGATTTATTGTGGGCTTTGGGGTGGATTGTGAACCATGACTTTTCGTCATCGTCATCGTTACCAGTCTGCGCATCATAGCGGATCCGGTATTTCGCCTCCCATGCTTTGTCGTTGCGATACACAACCCCAAGAAAATCCGTGCCGCCACCCCCTGCAAAGAAGACACTGTGGACGTAAGTGTCTTCGCCGATCTTGATTGTCATGATCTATTTCCCGTGTTTGAGTTTCCGATATTCGATCGTTGCGCACGTAGCGGTCTGCTGGCGAGCAACGATCGATGTTCCACCACTTCGCGCATAGTGACGCATCGTGTCCCGGATGGCCCTGGCGTGCTCTTCGGTTAGGCAAACGATTCGGTGAAACCGCTGACCGTTACCGTCGAAGGCTTCCACGATCCAGCGTTGGGGGGTCTGGCGGATTCGGACCTGCAGGCAACGGAGTTTCATCTCCCCACCCAGCAATTGTCGCCGATCTCGCGAGCGGATTCACGATGACGGCCCTTTGCTCGCTCAATTTGATGCAACAACGCATCTGCGATCGCCTTAGCTTCATCGGCGGTTGCAACAAAATCTTGCGAACCAACGTCATCGTGAAATGTTAGCCAAACGATACCTTCAGATGTCGGGGCCCAGATCTGGCATCTGGCGACCCTGCTTTTTCTGGAAAGGACGTGCTTCATCTCCCCACCCCGCAAGCGCCGGAGCTAGGCTCGGGACGCGCCATGGGCATCTCAGGAGCCGGCCAGTAATAAGCACTCGCGAACCCGATGGCGGCCGCGGCAATGATCGAGAGGATTAGGGTTGTCGTGCTCACCCTAGGCCGCCTCACCCGTTACGGGGTGTTTTTCGCTGTGACGCAACCAACCGCCGAATTCGTCGTAAATGCGCCAGAGGTGGCGGTGTTCGACCGACCCACCCTTGCAGGTAAATCGGACCAATTCGCGAGTGGGTTCGGGGAGGTTGCTTTGTGTTTTGTTCGTCATACCCAATAGTCTCACGCGGTCCGTAATGGGTCAACCCTGATTCGGTCCGCTCTGGCATAATATAATGTCGGGGCGATCGGAATTGACATGACCTAGGTCCATAGGGTACCATATGAGACATGACGCTAGATAGCTATATGACGCTAGTAAACGCCTCTAGCAGCCAGGCGGGTGGTTGTCTAATGGTAACATCGGGGGCTGTCAGGAGATGGCGCCGGGGTGAGCGCATTCCTAACAGGGACGAAATGACCCGTATTTATGTCTGGAGCAATGGTGCTGTTCAACCCAACGACTTCCATGACCTCCCCAACCTCCCCAAATGACAGTTTTTCGTAGGCAGAGCCCCCGATCATGGCGCCCCCCGTGATCTATGGTCGGGGGCTAAGGCCGCAAATTTGGCCCGGTACGCGTAGCGGCGGTTCTCGCGGGGCAATGGTGTTCTGTGGGCGCGTACCGGGCCAATCTTCACAGCGCGGGGGCATTGTGGGAAAAAAACAGTTACCAGCGGGGATCTGGTTTCCAGTGTACGCCAACTTTATTGAGGATGAGAAATTTGACGGCCTTAGCCTTACTTCAATAGGTCTGTGGGTTTGCGGACTTGCCTTCTGTAAACGCAACAAAACAAACGGTTTTATCCGCCAATCCGCACTCAACAAGCTGTCAACATGCTACCAACGCGACATCAACGCGCATGCAACACGACTGCAACGTGCAGGCCTATGGACGCCAACGCGCAGCCAACGTGCAACCGGTTGGCAGATTGTGAATTACAGAAAATACAATTGTTTTGAGCCCTTAGATGCCGAGCTAGAGATTGACGCAGTGCAGAAGCGCGAGAGAGTAGAGAAGAGTAGAGAAGAGATAGAGGATATATATACCGAGAAATTTCTCGAGAACCTTGACGAGGTGTGTCAGGCGGGGTTTCCAAACTTTGGCATGCTTGTTGGTAAGGCTGCCGCCACGCTAATGCGGTTGCTTCCGATTTCAAGCGAGGAGTTTGCGCTGGGACTCGATGCTAGTCGAGGTAAAAGTTGGCCCTACTTTGCCAAGGTACTGGAGAGCATTCGAGAGGAGCGCGCTAAACCACCACCCCAGAAATCACAAACAGCAAAATCCAGACATAAGACGTTTGATCAACTAAGTGCCGAAGTAATGGAGATTTACGATGAAAATGGTAACCTTCGCTCAAATCAATGATCACATCAACGCAACGCTCCCAGCTTATCCGGGTGCGGTTCATGTTCGGGACAATCTCCCTAAGACCGTCAAGGCCTATTTTGAAGAGCTACAGCGATTCTCGGCGCCGGCGGTAGTCGTCGGGTTTCGAATGGCCCGGGAGAATAGTCCGAGCTTTTTCCCCCCGGCTCCGTTGATTGCCAAGTTCGCCAAAATTGAACACGACCGCTTGACCAAGGAAGAGCAAACCCGGCTCAGGTTCGGCGAAGATCGTGAGGTTCGCGAGTCCCCCGGAACCATGACCACAGCCCAAATCATGGCCGAAGCGCAGAAAATCCTTGAGTCAGCCCCCGAACCCTTCGTACACCCCATCTGGAAAACTCATGACCCAAGGCGATACGGTAGGCGATGGCAGCGGGGCGACCCCTTGCCGGATGACATGTCTCAGGCAGATTGTCGGAGGGCCGGGGTACTGGGCACCAAAACCAAAACTTAGGAGATTTTACCACGATGCGATGCAAGGGCAACTTCAACGCGGAATTTCAAGGCCTGTCTCTCGTAGTCAACAAGAAACGGAATGGCAAAAACTGGATTGCCAAGTTTCGCGTTTGGGTCAAAAAAGAACTGGCGGTGGAGCAGTGGGGCCAGGAATTATTTGACCTTGCTTTCGGCGGCGCGCACGACTCGGTTGATGTTGATGGAAACCCAAGCACCGGTCATTTTTGCAAAACCATCAAACCAACCGAGCGCGTTTCGTTTGAACGCCACGAGATCACTTTCGGGGAGCATGCGCACACAGAGGAGTTTCGCGTAACGGATGTTTCACCGATCGAAGGACACCAAGCTGCTTGGTTCCATTGCTCGGTATCAATCCCCACCGTCAAGACCAACGTGATCAATGCGATCGTGGAGGGTGCACCCACACACATCCCCGTGAAGTTCTACCCGGAAAACGATGACATCACCGAAAGCGGCCCGGGCTTCACTGTGCACAAGGGTGGCGAGCAAGAACAACAGCAACAAGAACAACCGCAATCCGTGGCCGGCTAAACCAGTCATGAGTCGCGCACATTCACCCGTTGCAGATGGGGCGCTCGTGGTAAAACCCATGGGTGGGTGTGCGCGCCAATCGGCCGATAAAATCCTAGCGCTAGACTTGGCGACCGAAACTGGCTGGGCGTTTGGGCAACGTGGCCACTGCACTCTTTTCGGCACCTGGAATCTTTTGCCTAAGGGCGAGCCGAGACCGAATCGATTTCGGAATTTGATTGTCAATCTCGATCGGGTTGCTCACAGTTTCGGCGGGATACCTGACCTGATCGTTTATGAGGATGTGAAGTTTACCGCCGGAAGCCCACGCGTTTGGTGTGGGCTGCTCGCGTTTTTGCAGGTTTGGTGTTGCGACAAGACCACTTTAGAGCCGTTCGCAATCAACACGATCAAGAAATTCGCAACAGGCAATGGCAGGGCAGATAAGCAAATGATGTTAAAATCCGCGCGGCATAAGTGGGGAGACACGGTCCCCGACCACAACAGTGCCGATGCTTTATGGCTACTCGAGCTAGCCAGAGGCGATGATTATGAGCAGCGAGTGCAAGCGGTGCCGGGCTAGGGTAATTTGGGTCACGAATTACGACGGGACGCGGTTGCCGTTTGATCCCGAACTAGTGACGATCGCAATCTTACGCCAGGTCGACGGGGACACCGACAAGGTTGAAGACTGGATGACCGGCCTCAAGCGGCACCCCGAAGATTGCGAGCCGGCCAATGGCTAAGCAACAAAACATGCGAACCCCGCGTTGGTTCTTTGATCGTTTGCAAAAAGAAATTCTGATCAACGGTGCCAAATTTGAGCTCGACGCATTCGCGAGCCAGTACAACAGGCTCTGCGAGGCGTTCTGTAGTGAATCGTATTCCGGATTAACCGCGCCGTGGTTCAACGCAACGTATGGCAACCCGCGGTTCACAATCATGGGCCAAGCGGTTCGCAAAGCGTATCGTGAAATGATTGAGGGGATACAATCCGTTTTAGTCGGCCCACCCCCATGCTCACAGGCTTGGGCCCACGATTGCGTAATTGAAAAGGGTGGTGTGAAGACCTATTTCCCGGACGGTAGAATTCAATTCAAGAACCCGGATGGGACACCGACAGAGAACAACCGCGTTGATGTTGCGGTGTATCACTTCACGACGCGAATATACGATCGTGGTTTCACGGCGTTGCCGTTTTCAATCCCGAGCACGGAAGAGCAAGTGAAGCTAGTGCTAGCGGAGCAACAGCTATGAAAATAAAACTTGAGCATCTAGAGTTTAGCGACGGGGAGCAGAGCTACCGACTAGCGGAAGATGCTAAGGCCGCGGTTCGCTGCTGGGATCAGTATGGTAACCCCTATTGGGTGAATCCTACAAACATTTCCTTTTGGCTTAAGCGCGCCATCATTTCAGAACTAGAACGCATCACGATGCTACTCAAAGACGACCTAGGGGAACTCAAACCATGATGGAGCTAGTGCTAGTAGGGCTGATCCTCGTGGGCTGCATTCCGCTAGCGATCACAATTTGGCAAGAATATCGCGCCAGACACTAGGCGCTAGACAACTGTCGGAACTCTCGCGTAGAATTCCGGTTGGGCGTGGCATGCATGACTGAAGTCCTCTCCATCTTTGATTTGTATCGAGCTTGTCCCGGTTGTGCGAAAAAGTGGACGAGCAAGGCCGAGTGGCGCAACGACACAACGCTAGTCCGTAGTGTTGATAAGTCAATCCACTATGATCGCGGCTTCCGTAAGATGGTTTGCACTATCCGTGTTCAAAGTCGCAAGCACCCTTGCGGCGGCGTCACCAAAGATGAGGGCTCGGTTATCTCGGATGGGCTAGAGCCTACACGGAGGAAGTGAAAATTGATTTACGTCGACGTAGAGCAGTTTGATCCCCTGTGGAAAAACGAAAAGCTAGAGTGGATTGACGCGAAGATAACGGGCGCTCCGGATGATGTGATCCTATTTCGGGAACGTGATCGAGCGGACCGTCTGACGGGCAAGGTGATTTTCATGAGGATCGACAGGATTGATTTTGACCAACAAGGACAAAAGGACGTCACGCTAAGGGCGATTGCCCCGGCGTCTTTCGGTTACCTCAGGTTTGAGGATGATTATGGCAAGTGTAGCTAAACCGCCCGAGCGGCTGTACCCGTCGACACTGGCCGGCGCGACCCCGGAAGAGTTGCGTGCGGAAGTTAGATTGCTTTGGGGCGACCTAGGCATGGCTTCGGCGATGATCAATCAAACAGAGCGACGGCTAGACGATTGTGAGCGCCTTGTTCGCACAATAACGAAAACAAACAACTTTATGATTAAAACACTGCAACAACGGATTAGAGATTTGATGAATGGAGAGGGACAGTGAACAAAAGACCCAAAGTCCGCATGATAGGGGTTTGCTCTGCGATCCCCTATGCCGTTCGTTGCGCCGAAACCGATGAGCTACTTGGTTACGCTGACCAGCATTTCGGCCCGATAACTTTGAGTAAAGAGATGAGCCGTTTACGAGAGTGCATTGAGGTGGAGGTGGTCTCTGTTGTGGAGCTAGACTGATGGCCGCCGATAGAGACAAACTAGCGACCAAAACCCCCGAGATAGTTTCTAGGGAACCCTCGGAAGTGGTTGAAAAGGTGGCGGATTCCGATGAGGTTAAAGGGCCCCAAGATCGAGACAAAGCGATAGCAGTGGCAATGCTCATTCTTAGAGGGGAAAGCCAGGGCAGCGCCGCCGAAGCCGCCGGCGTCGGGAAGCGGACCGTAGAACGTTGGGTGCACTGTTCATGGTGGCCCGATATCACTGCCGAAGTCGCAGACCGCTACCTCTCAGGATTGCACGATAAAGCCATCGCAGCGATAGATAGAGCACTAACCGATCGAAACGAATATGCGGGCATGGCGAAATACGTTGCCGATCGCATGGTCAAGAAACTCCGACCACCGAAACAGCGCGCGGAACATAGCGGCCCCGACGGCGGTCCGATAAAGACTGAAGGGGGCATTTCTGACGAAACGGCCGAAGCAATTAAAAAGAAAATCCTGGGTGTGGAGTAGACTTAGCTAACAATGAAACGGAAATGAAGGGATGAAATTAAATGACCACCAGAATGCATAGCCTTGACCGAGTGCGATTTATGGGAGGGTTCGTCGCGGACCTAACGACCGCCGAAGAGAACGCCATAGTAGCCCGGACGGCCAAGTCTTCAGAGTGGGGCGTATACGTTAGAGCCGAAGCCAGGAAACACGCGATGATTTGTCGCGGTGATAGTAGTGAGGCAATGGTTGAACTTGTGATGTTGCTGGAGCATGCGAAAACCAACCTACGGGACGTTACCAAACTTTTCGTGAGTGAACTCCCGGAGCGTGACTGATGACCGAAGCAACCGAAAAAGCTTGGCTCGAGACACGTGCAGAGATGCTGTTTTCAGAGATGCGCGCGGGCGAGCTACCCCCGAACAAAAGCCAGTACACTTCGCAAGCGGAATGGGCGTACAATCACTTCGCTCGGATGATTCGCATGGGCTACGATGAACGACGGCTAGAGCGCGTTGGTTGGAAAGTGTTCGTCAAACAAACGGGGCACGATAAGAAGTTGCACATCGAATTCGTGGCGCCGTCCAAGGACACTCGGTTTAACCTATCGGGTTGGGCGAAGTCTGATGGGTGAGCGGACCAGGAAGCTCGACGCGCAGGTGAGTTGTTTCATGGGCCCGGCGTTAGTTAGAGATGCGGTGCGCATTGACCCACTGATCTCTAGTCTTAGGATCCCGAACACATATACCGTTGCCCAAGTATACAACTCTGTGGACCGTATTGGTCGCCGTAATCAGGCGATCCTAATGCGTAACGCCAGGCTTCTCGGATACTGTAGGGACTAGTCATGTCTGACGATCACGAATTGAACGAGGTCCGTAACAAGGTGCGCGGTACGATACTGCAAGCCTACGCGGACGGCCTTCTTAACGAATCACTCGGCCCTATCACTATAAGCGCGAGCGGTCTCGGTAAGCTAAAGAACCTAGAAGGCTGTGTAAAAGTGATCACGATAGGTGCCCCCAATGAGTGACGATCACGATCCAGAAATCTTTGACAAGGAAGTCAGGCCCGATGGTAGCGAATACTATCACAACAAGTGGCGCGACTACGTTGACAAGGGTGCCGACAAGAAAGCGCTTCGGAGCTATCGCAACAACTACGATCAAGTTTACGGAAAAAAAGACGAAAAGAAATAGTTTGGCCCTACATCTCAGGCCTGGGATCTGTGTATTGAGGCGTAACGGGTAGCCGTGTGTGGGCCAGGTATTCACGAGCATGTGCCCTTTGTGCGGACCGGCCACTAACGAAAACAGGAGAAACCAAATGCAGCTAACAGCTAAAAACGTAGACGAGGTGTTTCTTGATTGCCTATGGGGAGACGAACACGAAAACACCTCCGCCGAGGAAATGGTGCGAAAGTCAAAACTTGTGCACGGGGTAACAACTCACGTGGGGTTCAACCCGGCGCAACTAGAAAAACGGAAGGCCGACATTGCGAGCATGTTAGGCCAACTACCGGAGAAATTTACAAAGGGCTGGAGTTTCCTGAATGGGTGCATGACGGAAAACGGAATACACTGGGGTGAACAGTTGAACGTCGATCAGCTCTTCATGTTGGGAACGGGCATCGATCGCGTTACGTGCCCACTCCCTCGTGAAGTGTGGAGCGCATTGCCCGGGGGTGTGCCATATTATCAGGTGTTACCGGCCCGGAACTTTAGCGACTGCGACCCGGAAGATTGATCATGAACAAAGAGACCCGCGACAACCTTGCCGCGCGTACAGCGATAGAGCGAGCCTGGGAAAAGGGGCATCTGGTGGCCATTGCCGTTGACAACTTGAGTAAGGCTAGGGTGATGCGTGATCGCGTCGAACAGATAGCATTGCAGCAGTGCCTACCGTACGACGTAAAAGCCAGATCGTATGGCTACGATGTGCATATGCGTTATGGTTGCGTGCGTATCGTTGCAATGATGAAAGGCCAGATTGATGGACAGTGAAGACACGATCGGTGATTTGCGTGAGCTGCTGATACGCTCACGCGCTAGCAATCTGGAGCTAAGGCGTCTGCTACGCAAGGGCGTTGATGAAAACGCAGCGCTCAAGAAACAAATCAAACGTTTCAATAAAATCATTCTCAAGATCAACGTAGCCCTTGGGAGTCAACAGGAGAGACCACATGAAATGCCCGAAGTGCAAGGAGGAGTTCCCGCGGTATGTGTTTGTCAGGGTAGCTGTTATCGATGAATACCGGTTTGCTATTTACGATTGCGTGACAGCTCGCTTCGTGTCCGACAGTGATGACGATGAGAGCTGGCTGAACTGGGCTGAGTTTGTTGAGTGCTACACTTGCAACCTTGAGCCTATCGAGGCGTGCAAACCTGCGTGGGTGTCATGAGACCGAAAGAGATAGTGTTCCGGGATCTTGACGTGAAGTTTTCGTGCGCTTTTCAACGAGAGACAGGCCGACAGCTAGTGGCGATCAAGGTGGGCGACTGTTGGGCAGACATCGATCGCACGCAAGCCATCGCGCTTCAAATGTTTCTAGCTCAGTACTTTGAGTGGTCGCATGACTAATCCCCAGCCCGTCAAGAAAAAGAAGCGCCAATACGTGGTGCACCTCGATAGTTACCGTGCGCGACACAAGTTGTTGCGCGAGTATTGCGCCGCACATGGGCTGCAAATGAAAAGCTTCGTATCCGGGTTGATACTCGGCCGGATTAGTCAGGGTGCCGAGTGATGCGCTGGTATCTCATTGTAGGCGCCGTCGGGTTCCTAGTCGGCATTGCTTTGATTGCTTTGTGTCAGTGGATGCAAAGGCTGTGGCCGGGATGAAAGTGTTCCTAGCCCCTCTTCGCAGAACGCCCTGGCCACGTGGTGACAACCCTGCTCGTCCCTGTCCTGTGTGTCGGGAAACATGGCGCCCCTTCGCAATGTCTCGGCTGCCCTGCCACGCGCGCTGCCTGTTTAGCTCGGACGATAGAGCGATCCTGTTGAGTGACCCTCGCCCCGATTCCACGCTAGCCCTGCATTACGGTGTGACGTTTGGAACGATACGCGCAATACGAAGCCCGTTGCATCGACCACGAATCATGATTCGCAATCAGAAGGGAGGGCCTAGGGTATGAAAACGTTTCGAGCATATGTCTCATTTGGTTACGCCGGCGTGCCTAACGAAACCATCGACGTTGAATTTGACGAGGATACAACGCAAGACGTGATCGAATCTGAGATGAACCAGGCGTGTAACGACTTACTATCGAACCTAGATAGCGGCTGGTTTGAGGTAACGGATAACATCGGCACCGATGACTGAGACGATACTACTCCCGTATCAAAAAACTTGGGTGGCCGACGATAGCGATGTCCGCATTGCAGAGAAGTCGCGTCAGGTGGGGTGGTCTTGGACGTGCGCCTGTGAGTCTGCGCTTGATGCGTCTAGGCGCAATGGTCGGGACACCTGGTATACCGGCTATAACAAGGACATGGCGCAAGAGTTCATCTTGGACACTGCGTTTTGGGCTAAGCATTTCAACGCGGCATGCGAGGATA
>Ga0209976_10001436_pt1 | contig 14052 bp, 11 predicted proteins | sample SumtaG_FD_182806 | JGI IMG/M metagenome (GOLD analysis project Ga0209976, IMG submission 182806) | Deep subsurface microbial communities from Indian Ocean to uncover new lineages of life (NeLLi) - Sumatra_00157 metaG (SPAdes) (version 2) | ecosystem: Environmental > Aquatic > Marine > Oceanic >...
CATCAGTAAATACGCACCCAAAATTAAACAAGTCAAAGTTCCCCAAGAAAAAATTGGTGAAGTCATTGGCCCAGGTGGCAGAGTTATCAGAGAAATTATTGCCGAAACCGGCGCCCAAGTTGACGTTGATGACGATGGTAACGTTAGCATCACGTCAGACGATCAAGAAGCAGTTGATAAAGCTGTAGATTGGGTAACAAACCTTACTCGCGAAGTCGAAGCTGGTGAAGAATTTGACGGCAAAGTTGTCAGAATCCAACCATTTGGCGCATTTGTGGAAATCTTACCTGGCAAAGACGGCCTAGTTCATGTTTCCAAAATGAGCACGGAATATGTTTCCGACCCCAACGCAGTTGTTTCAGTCGGTGACGTAGTTCATGTTCGCGTCAGAGAAATCGACGACATGGGCAGGATCAACCTGACAATGTTAACACCTGAACAAGAAGAACAAGCCCGCGAATCCCGCCCGCCTAGTGGCGGCAATCGTGGTGGAGGCGGCTTCAGAAGCGATCGCCGTTCCGGTGGTGGTGACAGACGTGGTGGTAACCGTTCCGGTGGCCGTTCTGGTGGTAGCCGCTCCGGCCCTCCTCGTCGAGGTTAATCCCGGCTCTTCCAAACTCCAAATTTAATCTTTCTCTAGAGAAAAGTGCTAAAATATTGCCAAATATTTAAAATTCTGGATAAAAAGATAAAGAGGTGTTTCAAGAGTCATTTGTCAGAAAAGTCAAGTTTAAAAAGAAAAATGATGAGTTAGTGAGAGGGTTATTTAACATCTAGTAATATGAGGATACAGAAATTAAAAGTTACCAACTTTCGTTCTATTAAGTCAGTAGAGATTACTCCAGGCTCATTTAGCGTGTTTGTAGGTCAGAACAACCACGGAAAGACTAACTTTTCTGAAGCTATAAATTGGTTTTTTACTGGAAAAGGAGATTTAGACAAAATACGTTTTGATCGAAATCCATCGAACCAAGTGGAGGTTATTATAACTCTCTCGGGGTTAAGGGTAGCTTTGGAAAAAATGCAGAACAAAACAAATAAGAAGAAGCTGACTAATATATTTGACGAAAAAGAAGATGAGGTTGTTATTAGACGATATTCGGGATATGAGCAGGGTAAATCAAGGCAATTATTTAACCCTAAGACGCAAAAGTGGGAAAATCCCATTGGAAGAGATTCGGCCTGGAATGACTTATTGCCTAAATTTGAGTATGTAGATACTGGAACACATCTAGAAGATGTGGCTAAATATGGAACCACTACACCTGTTGGCTCTATGCTTTCAGGTGTACTGATGACTATTTTAGAAGGAAATGAGCAGTATGAGGAATTTGAAGAAAAATTTAATGCACTATTTGGCCATCAATCGGACAGCGAAGAGAAGTCACAAGTAAGAGTCAAACTAGATGAACTAGGTGTAAAAGTAGCTTTTTATTTACAAAAGCAGTTTCCAGATGGCGCTTCCGTGACCTTTGAAGTTCAACAACCAGAATTGCAGGATTTACTAAAAAAGTTTCAGACTAGCATTCACGACGGTGTATTAACTGAAGCATCCGAAAAAGGCGATGGAATGCAAAGGGCGTTAATGTTAGCGATAATACAGGCTTACGTTGATTTCAGAAAAGAGAATGAAGAAACAGGGAAAAACTTTATTTTTTTTATTGACGAAGCAGAGTTGCATTTACACCCCACTGCCCAAAGGGCCTTGAAAAACGCTCTCTTAGATATATTACCTCAAAGAGATCAAGTTTTTATAAATACGCATTCTTCTGTTTTAGTAGTTGATGAACATGATGAGCAGGTAGTTTTTAAAGTTGAAAAAATTGATAGAAAAACAGATATAGAAATCGTCCCGCAGGCTGAAAAAAGTAGAATTGTATTTGAACTTCTTGGTGGGAGCCCGGCGGATTTATTACTCCCAAGAAATTTTTTAATCGTTGAAGGAACAAGCGAAGATGCATTTCTAGCCAAGATTATTACGCGCTTTTACAGTGATAAGCCAACAATGCAGATTATAAGGGCTGGTGGGGATACAAAAAAACAAGAAAAGTCAATGGAGGCAATTAATAAGGCTTATGTTCCTTTAGGAATTGATAATCCTGTTTATAAGGATAAGCTAGTGATTCTATGCGATAAGCCCGAAACTCAAAAAAAGGAAAACGATATTAAAAAATTTTTAGACGCCAATCCGTCACTAGAAACAAACGGACAATTTTTTCTGCTACCCACAGAAAGCCTAGAGGAATACTATCCACAGCCATGGAAAAAAAACCATGACGAGGTTGTTGAAATGGATAAAGTTAAAAACGCAAAATTAACATTTGCTAGAGAGGTTGGAGAAAAGATAACTCAAGAAAAGTTTGAAAGTGAAATGAGTCGTTTATTTAATGCTTTAACTAAATGTTGGCAAGAGGCCTATCAATAAAATAGCCTATGTCTCAACACTACAATCTTAAATAGAATCAGAAATTTATACGATCCCTTTCAGCATGACTTAGGACAAGCAAGCTCCCTCATTTCACTAAATAACAAAATTTCCTAGTTTGATATACTTTCAAAGATTCAGTCGCCGAGGCTAAACCCCGGCTTTTCCAAACTCCAAATTCAATCCTTTCTCTAGAGAAAATGCTAAAATATTGCCAATTATGACTAGAGTGGTAGATCTGCCTTCCCACAAGCGACCCCGCGAAAAACTCGTTGAGAAAGGGTCAGAAAATCTATCCGATGCTGAATTAGTAGCTATTCTACTTCGAGCGGGATACAAAGGAAAAAACGTCATTGATATAGCCAAAAAACTCTTAAAAAAACTCCCCGCCAATAAACTTCTCGACACAACTTACAATGATCTGATAAAAATCAAAGGTATTAGTCAAGCAAAAGCTTGCACTATTTTAGCCGCTTTTGAGCTGAGCAAGCGTGCCCATAAAAGCTTTTCTTCTACCTTGCCCATTATCAAATCTCCTCAGGACGCCGTGGATCAACTTTCTGAACTTAGAAACTACAAAAAAGAGTATTTTATTGCCCTTTATCTTAATATTCGCGGCCAATTAGTTCATAAAGAAACTATTTCAGTTGGCACCCTCAGCCAATCACTAGTTCATCCCCGTGAAGTGTTTAAACCAGCCATTAATAACTTAGCCGAAGCAATTGTCGTTGCCCACAACCATCCCTCAAATAATATAGAACCGTCAAAAGAAGACGTACTGGTCACCGAAAATCTGGTCAGGTCGGGTAAAATTCTAGATATTAAACTAAAAGACCATCTAATTATTACTAAAGATAGTTACTTTAGTTTTAAAGAGAAAGGAATGATCCATGGCTAGAATAAATAGCGAGTTAGAAAAAAAATTGTGGGATGCGGCAGTGCAGCTATGGTCGCATGGGGACTTAAAACCATCAGAATATACAATGCCTGTATTAGGACTGATTTTTCTTAAATACGCGGATGTTAAATTTTCCTCTCTGGGTAAAAATGTTTCTAAAATAAAAACTCAGGCTCAAGGAGCACTATTTCTTCAAGAAAAGGCCAGATACTCATATTTGATGTCTCTTAAGGAAGAAGACGATGTTGGCAAAGCCGTCAATCAAGCAATGGAGCTAATAGAAAGAGATAACAAAGATGTTCGAGGAGTATTGCCTAAAAATTACGGGAAAATACCTAAAGATGTGTTGTTAGATTTGTTACGAAGTTTCAACACTATTAACGGAGAAATGAATAGCGATATATTTGGACACGTGTATGAATACTTCTTAGGAAACTTTCATAAAACTACTGGAGAAAAAGGTGGCGAATTTTTTACTCCAACTTCCATAGTTAAGTTAATAGTTGAAATTATTGAGCCTTTCCATGGCAGGATTTTAGATCCTGCTTGTGGATCTGGAGGCATGTTTGTTCAAAGCGCCGATTTTGTAGAACGACATAAAAAAGAAGCCATGGATGAGATTGTTATCTACGGTCAAGAAAAAACATCTGAAAATGTAAACATAGCCAAAATGAACTTAGCCGTTCACGCCCTAGCAGGAGATATTAAACAAGGTAATAGCTATTACGACGATATTCATAAGTCTCTAGGCAAGTTCGATTTTGTTATGGCTAATCCTCCGTTTAACAGTAAGGGTATAGACAAGAAAAAAATCAGCGATGACCCGCGCTTTCCCTTTGGATTACCTAAAAACGATAACGGAAATTACATCTGGATTCAGATTTTTTACAGCGCTTTAAATAATAAAGGTAGAACTGGCTTTGTTATGGCCAATTCTGCCAGTGACGCCGGTAATACTGAAAAAAAGATTAGAGAAAAATTGATAGAAGAAGGTGGAATTGATGTTGTTGTAGCCGTAGACAGCAACTTTTTTCATACGGTTGCTCTACCTTGCACCCTTTGGTTTTTGGATAAAGCTAAGCGTCAATCTGAAAGAAAAAACAAAACTTTATTTCTTGATGCCCGCGGTTACTTCAATCAAATAGATCGAGCCCATCGTGAATTTAAACCAGAACAAATTCAGTTCTTTGGAGATACCGTTCGTTTATATCGAGGTGAAAAGCCTGAATTTCCGAAAAACAAATTACTTAAGAAAAACTTTCCCAAACTAAAATACAAAGACATTAAGGGTTTATGTAAACGAGCTGATTTAAAAGATATTCAAGAGCAGGATTACAGTCTCAACCCCGGTAGATATGTAGGCATAAAACCTCTTCCCCCAATGCCAAAAAAGGTATTTAAAGCAAAGATGAAAAAACTTTCTAGTGAATTTATCGAATTAACAACAGAGTCAAAAAAACTTGAAAAGGAAATTTTGGCAAATCTTAAGAAAGTGAAAATTTAAATGACAAATCTAAAAATTAATCTTAAAGAAACAATAAAAATAAGAGAGAGTTTAGGAATTAAGCATAAAAGAAAAGGGATTAAAAGATTTCTAAGCCATATTGTTCAAAGATGGAAGCAAAGCGTAAATCCTAAATTAGAAGAAGGTGTCTATGAAGAAAGAATTGTGGACAGAGGAAAAAATGAGTACCACCAAGTAGTTAAAGACGCAAAAACCGGAGAAATAATCCATGAGGAACATCACCCATTAAGTCAGCACAAACCGAAGAAATAAATATGCAAAAATCAAAAATTAAAAAATGAAGACTGTGAATAATCAAATCCCTAAAAAATGGCATAAATTCAAATTAGGAAAATTGCTTAAAATAATTCATGGCTACGCATTTAAGGGTGAAAACTTTAAAGATGAAGGTAATCATCTATTACTAACTCCAGGTAATTTTTACGAAAAAGGGGGGCTTAAAATAACTAAGAAAGAAACTTTCTGTAAGGGAAATATTCCACGCGATTATATTCTAGAAAATGAAGATTTAATAATTGCCATGACAGACCTAAAACAAACAGCTCCGATACTTGGTAGTGCAGCATTTATCAATAAAAATAACTATTTTTTACACAATCAACGATTAGGTAAAGTATCCATTTTTAAAAAAGAAATACTCTTAAAAGAATATTGCTATTTTCTCTTTAATTCCTACAGTCTTAGAGAGTTTATAAAATTAACCGCTTCTGGTGCAACAGTCAAACATACTTCTCCAAAAAGAATTTATCAAGCCGAAGTGTTAATTCCCGATGTCAAAGCCCAAGAAAAAATAGTCTCAATTCTTTCCGCCTTTGATGAATTAATTGAAAAAAATCGTAGAAGAATTGAGATTTTAGAAGAAATGGCGCAACTGCTTTATCGCGAATGGTTTGTCGAATTTCGCTTCCCCAGCTACGAAAAAGTAAAAATGGTTAATTCTGAATTAGGCAAAATTCCTGAAAGGTGGAAAATTAAACCAGTAAAAAATGTTTTAGAAAAGTACATAGGTGGTGGGTGGGGCAAAGAAGAAAAAAATAACAAATTTCCTGTTGACGCCTATGTAATTAGAGGAACAGACATCCCTAGAGCAAAAAAGGGAGATTTTTCTGAATGCCCCTTTAGAAATCATAAAAAATCTAATTTTTTAAATCGGCAGCTATTTGTAGGTGACATAGTGTTTGAAGTTTCTGGAGGAAGTGAAGGTCAACCCTTAGGCAGATCACTACTTGTTAATCAAGAATTACTTAGTAGTTTTTCTAAACCAGTAATTCCAGCAAGTTTTTGTAAACTAATTAGATCAAATAAGCTGGTGAGTTTTGAATATTTATATTGTTTACTAAATTATTGGTATAAATCTGGCGAATTAGGTGTATATCAAGTTCAATCTACGGGAATTAGCAATTATCATTTTGAAGCTTTTATCAAAAATGTAACATTAATTATTCCAGATGTTGAAACATTAAAAAAATTTTCAAAAATAACAAAAATTATTTACAGTGAGATCCAGCAATTAGGAAGAATAAATAATATTCTTAAAGAAGTTCAAAATATTATACTCCCAAAACTTATGTCGGGAGAAATTGAGGTAAATTAATATGTCATATCCATTGATTATTGTTGGAGCAGGTGCTTCTAAGGGTTACTTAATCCAAGAAAACCTACCTTTTAAGTTTGTAAGTGAGGATCAGGCAAAGTGGAAGTCACCGTTAATGAACGAATTGTTTGATAACAAAAGATTTGATGATGTTATTGGCAGGCATTTAAACGTACGATCAATTGCATCAGAGATAGCAGGAAAACTATTAAAAAAAGTAGACAATCAGGATCAGAAAAATATCGAACAGGAGAACTTTGAATCAATCCTTACTGATCTTAAAAACAATAAGGCAAAAAATAATCAGAAAATTTATGGACAGCTAATTGCTTTAATTTATTATTTAGCAGATTTATTTCAACAAGTATCTCTAAAGTATTATCATCCAATTAATAACTATAAATACCTACTACAACAGATTGACCACTTCTTTAAAGGAAAGGCTTGTTTCGTTAGCTTCAACTATGACTTACTTCTTGAAAGAAGTATTGAAGAACAAACCGGTTCATCGTTTATCACATTAGATAATTTCATAACAGGAAACATTAAGGTCATAAAACTTCACGGTTCATGTAACTGGGTACATAACCCTGTTGATATAGAAGAAACAAAAGAAAAATATCCAACTTCTGAAAGCTTTTTTGCTGCCAAAGCTGAATCGATAATCAATAACAACGAGAGGCTTGAAATTTATCCAACAGTTAAAGATATAAGCAAAAGCCAAAGCTACAATATTGAGTTAAATAGCAAACTTCAGGCTTGGGTTGCAACTTTACCGGCTTTAGCTTTGCCACTAAACGATGAAAAAAATTACGTTTGCCCTGACAACCATATAAGCACCCTTAAGCAGTGCATTAAGGAAGCTAATAAGGTTTTAATTATTGGCTGGCGTGCAATGGACCCTTTTTTAATAGACAATCTTGAACAATATTTACCAGGCAATGTTCCAGTAGCAATCGTTAGCGGGTCAAAATCTAAACAAGAAGTAATGCCTAACTTGGGCAAAATTAAAAATAAAGTTACAACTATTGGTGATAAGTTCACAAAATTTATTACGACAGGCATCTTAGATAGATTCTTAACTAAAAAAGTATGAAAAAATTTTCCGAGAACTTATCAGTTGAGAAACCAACTAAAAAACTCTTTGAGGAGCTGGGGTGGAAAACTTTGAATTGTTATGACGAAACTTATGGCAAGAATGGTACTTTAGGGCGAGAAACTAGATCAGAAGCAGTTTTAGTTAAAAGACTCAAAAAAGCTTTGAAAAAACTAAATCCTGATTTAGGTAAAGAAATTTTAGAGCAAGCCATCAATGGAATAACCCACGACCGAAGCACCATGACCTTAGCAGGTGCCAATAGGTTTATTTACAAACTCTTAAAAGATGGTGTGAAGATAGATATAACAACTAGAAACGGAGATCGCAAAACAGAAACAGTTAAAGTAATTGATTGGGAAAATCCAGAAAATAATGACTACTTTTTAGCTCAGCAATTTTGGGTAACTGGTGATCTCTACACTAAACGCGCTGACTTGCTCGGATTTATCAATGGCATTCCCTTAGTCTTTATCGAACTAAAAGCCTCTCACGAACGCATAAAGGATGCCTTTAATATGAATTTAACTGACTATAAAGACACTATTCCACACCTTCTTTGGTATAACGGCTTGATAATTCTATCTAACGGAACTGATGCTAGGATTGGCTCTTTGACTGCCGGTTGGGAACATTTCAGCAATTGGAAAAAAATTGACAACCAAGGCACAAAAGGATTAGTGGATTTAGAAACCCTGATCAGAGGAGTTTGTGAAAAAAATAAACTAATAGACTTTCTAGAAAACTTTACTCTTTTCTCCCAAACAGGCAGTGGTTTAATTAAACTCGTTGCCAAAAATCATCAATATCTGGGAGTTAATAGCGCCATTCAAGCTACTAAATCAATCAAAAAGAAAAAAGGCAAATTGGGTGTTTTTTGGCACACCCAGGGGAGCGGCAAGAGCGTTTCCATGATGTTTTTATCCCAAAAAATACTTAGAAAAATACCTGGCAACTGGACATTTTTAGTAGTAACTGACAGGAAAGAGCTAGATGATCAGATTTACAAAAACTTTGCCGACTCAGAAGTGGTCACTGAACCGCAAGCAAAAGTAAGAGCTAGCTCCAGAGATCACTTAAAACAATTACTTTATGAAGACCATCGCTATATTTTTACTACTTTACAGAAGTTTTTTGAAAAAAAAGGTCAACAATACCCCAAGTTAACTGATCGTTCAGACATTGTGGTGATTACTGATGAAGCTCACCGTTCTCAATACGACACTTTTGCTCTTAATATGCGCAATGCCCTCCCCAATGCTGCTTTTATTGGCTTTACTGGCACACCTTTGATTAAAGGAAATAAAGTTACCAGAGAAGTTTTTGGAGACTATGTTAGCGTTTATGACTTTAAAGAATCAATTGACGATGAAGCCACTGTACCTCTTTACTATGAAAACCGAATTCCTGAAGTGCAATTAAAACAAAAAGAATTTGATGAGGGATTGACCGAAATTCTGGAAAAAGCAGAGCTTAATCCAGAACAAGAAAGAAAAGTAGAGAGAGATTTTGCCCGCCAGTATCACATTATCACCCGCGATGATCGTTTAGAACGAATTTCACAAGATATTGTTGAGCATTTTATTGGCAGAGGCTTTATGGGCAAAGCCATGGTCATGTCTATAGATAAAGCCACTGCTTGCCGGATGTATGACAAAGTCAAAAAATATTGGCAACTAAAGATAAAAACTCTTAAAAGTGACTTAAAGAAAACTAAAGATGCTGACGAGATGGAAAAGATTCAATTAACCATCAAATTTATGGAAGAAACAGATATGGCTGTAGTAGTATCGCCCAGCCAAAACGAAAATAGAGAATTGAAAAAACACGGCATAGATATAAAACCTCATAGACAAAGAATAGTTAATGAAGATCTGGATAAAAAATTTAAAGACTCAAAAGACCCCTTCCGCATAGTCTTTTTATGTGCCATGTGGATGACCGGATTTGATGTGCCTTCCTGTTCAACTTTGTATATCGATAAACCTATGAAAGATCATTCACTAATGCAGGCGTTAGCCCGAGCCAATCGAGTTTTTCCCGGAAAAACTTCCGGAATGATTATTGACTATGTAGGTATTTTCCAAAACATTCGCTTAGCCTTGTCAATTTATGGCGAAGGGCCCCACGGCGAAATCGATGAAGGCAATCTGCCAGTTTTGGATAAAAATGTCCTAATTGAGAAATTAAGAAAAGAGCAGAAAGAGTTTGTCGAGTATTTCAAAAACATTAAAGTAGATTTGCTCACTTTGGAGACTGCCAGCGGATTCAAATTAATTAACGAGCTGGAAAAATCTGTAGATAAAATTGTTGAAAAAGAATCAATTAAAAAAGAATTTATTGCCAGATATAACGTTTACATCAAACTGTTTAAAGCTGTTCTGCCGGATAAAATAGCCAATGAATTTATTTCTTTCGCTGGCATCGTTCGAGCCATAATGAAAAAAATTCAATCACTCACACCTGGAGTAAGCATTGAACACATTAGAGAAGAAATCGAACAATTACTAGATAAAACCATAATTCCTGACAATAAAGCTATTAGGGATAGAGTTAAGGAAGGTTATAAAATATACGATATTGGTAAATTAGATGTTGATAAACTAAGAGAAAAATTTGAAAAAGAGAAGCAAAAACATAAAGAAATTGAAATCATTAAACGAACCTTGCAAGATAAAGTGGCCAAAATGATTGCCCTAAATAAAAGCAGGCTATTTTTAAAAGAAAAACTAGAAAAACTTATAAATGAATACAATGCTGGTAAATACGGATTAACAACTTTTTTTGACGAGTTAATGAAATTTACTCAAACTTTAAATGCAGAGGAAAAACGGGTAATTGAGGAGGGATTAAGCGAGGAAGAACTAGCCATAGTTGATTTATTAACTAAACCAAGAATTGAATTAACCAAAGTAGAAAAAGCCAAAGTTAAAAAGGCCTCTAAAAGATTATTGAAAAGATTAAAAACAGAAAAATGCTTTACACTTGATTGGAGAAAATTCCAAAAAGGACGAGCTAAAGTGCTTTTGAGAATAGAAGATGAACTAAAAGGTTTACCTAAAAAATATACAAGCAAGTTAATCAACAAGAAACAAGATTTAATTTTTCAACACTTATACGATTCCTATTACGGACCAGGAAACAATAGATATCAAGTAAATTAGTACAAACGCATAAAAGAAAATCTTTACAATTTAGTAATAAGAATTATAGAAGAAACATTAAATAACCATGTATAAATTATCACCATCAGATTTTGCTTTCCTGTATGAAGAGTGCAAGCTTTGCTACTACCTAAAAGTAAAACACAACATTAAGCATCCACAAATGCCTTTTCCAGGTGTTTTCTCCACCATAAACACCAAGCTCCAAACTCCGCTTGTAGGCAAAGATTTAAAATCTATTTCCAATAATCTCCCCAAAGGTATTGTTACAAAACAAGAAGGATTTGTTGAATCAAAAGTCGTGCCGGAGACAAATGTATTTATTAAGGGAAAATATGATCTTTTAGTTAAAAAACCTGATGGAACTTATATACTAGTAGACCTAAAAATCAGCAAACCCGATGATGACAAAATAGAAAAATACAAAACCCAACTCTTTGCTTACAAATTTGCATTGGAAAGCCCTGCTAAGGATGATCCTATCAAAATAACTCAGCTCGGCTTGCTGATCTTTTACCCTGACAGTGTTGAGCTTAAGGAAGACTCTGCTTATTTTGATTTTGCCCCAAAGTGGCTGGAAGTACCAATTGATGAGGATGGTTTTATGAAGTTTATGAAGGGAGTTGAAGATTTATTGTCCGGATCGCCGCCGGAAGAAGACGAGAATTGTAAATGGTGTGAATATAGACACAAGGGAGAAGAAATTTCTCATATCAAAAATTCTTAAGCAGACATTTCTAGTTTGATATACTTGTCATCGATACAGTCGTCGAGTGGTCAGGCGGCTGTTTTTACTCCCCCAACTCGTTTATTCCAACTTTCGCAAGAACATTAGAATAAGATCATTAATTTTTCTAATTTGCTAAACTATAGTCATGAAGAAAACTGATGTTGAGAGTGCCGTCAAAGCAAGATATCCAGAATCTGTGTGTTTAGTGGTTGTTAAAGATAAAAAGGGAAAAGTAAGTGTAACTCCCGCTGGATGGTCTATGCTTTGCAATTCTAAACCTCGTTGTTGGGCTGTATCCCTTTATCACAAACACTTTTCCAATAAAGCAATTTCAGATACCAACGAATTTGTCTACTGCATTCCCTCGTTTAAGCAAAAGGAAGATATTCTGTATTGTGGAGAAGTTTCTGGTTGGGATGTGGATAAAATGAAAAACACCAAATTTGAGACCATTCCTTCAAACAAGATCAAACCACCTCTACTTAAAGACTGCATAGCTTGTTTTGAATGTAAAGTTATTGGAAAAGTAAAAACGCCAGATCACACCATATTCGTGGGCGAGATACTAGAATCATACCTTTCTGGAAGAAAAGATAAAGTCTATAACCACGGAATGAGAGACTTATTTAAGTTAAAAGCGAGTAGGTTGTAAGTAACAATAAATTCCAACTTCAATTTGATAAACTAATACCATGGTTAAAGCAGCAATATTGGATGTTGATGGGGTAATCATTGGCGAAAAAAAAGGTTACAATTTTCCAAATCCTCATCCGGATGTAATTAATAAGTTAAAGCAGATAAGGCAAAAGGGAATTCCTATTGCCTTATGCACTGCAAAGCCTCAATTTTCCATTAATTCTCTAGTTAAAAATATTGGTTTAGATAATTACCATATCGCTGACGGAGGCGGGGTGATTGTCAATCCAATTCAAGATAAAGTGGTAAAGAAAAATTTAATTGAACCGCAATTAGCCAAAGAAGTAATTGAGTTTTTTATTAACAAAAACACCTATACAGAATATTACACAGTTTATGATTATGTGATTCAAAAGAGTCAGGTTTCCGACATTACAAATAAACACACGCCCATTCTTCATCAAAAACCAAAAGTTGTTAATTCATTGGCTGAAGAGTCTGCAAAGTCGGAAATTACCAAAATTATGTTAGTTTCTACAGATGAGAAGGATAAGGAAAAAGTAATAGAGCTACTTAAGCCTTTTGAAGAAAGGTTCAATATTTATTGGGGTATTCATCCTTCTGCACTACCTTTGCAATTTGGCGTTATCACTGCCCCTGGAGTTTCTAAAGAACTAGGCGCATACGAAATTTCAAAAAATATTAATGTTCAATTCAAAAATATATTAGGAGTTGGTGATACTACTGGAGACTGGCAATTTATAAAGCTGTGTAAATATGGTGCTGCAATGGGTAATGCAAAAGATGAACTAAAGAAATTAGTAAAATCTAAAGGTAAAGGTAACTATTATATCGGCCCAAGCGTTAATGAGAATGGAATAATCAAAATTTTAGACTTTTTTATTAAATAAAAATATGACTCCACAACAATACATAAAGGAACAACTAAACAGACTCAAACAACCAGTTGAGGTAGTAGAAACAGGGGATCCAGTTGCCGACATTTACAAAGCAGTAATGTCCAAAAAATTTCGCAAATATTCTGTTTCTCCTGATTATCAAGAAAGCATTAAACAAACAGTTAAAAAATGTGTAAAAAACCAAAAACCCCTGCCTTTAGTTTGGGTATTTGGCGGTTACAAACTTTGGTCATTAAAAGAAGCTCCCCGGGTTGATTGGGCCGAATTATTTAGCCTCATTTATTTTGTCCGCTGGATGCAGCCAGTCTTAAAACTTCACCAACCTGGAGTTTGGTTTGACTTTTTCTCCGACGACGTCATTGTGCCCATGATGAACAACGTTCCCCAATCCGACACAAAAGCATATATCCAAAGCTTTCAAGAATTACTAAAATTTATCCTGCCCTTTCTACCAAAGGGTTTTAAATTCACTTTAAATCGGGTTGAGGATCAATATAAAAGTTTTGATGATTTTAAAACTGAACTAGATCAAAACATAAAAAAATTAGCAAAACAGCGCAAAACCAAACCTTTAAAACTAATCTCAGAACAAATAGCAGCAATCGATATGAATGTGATTCCAAACAAAAAACAACAACAAACTAAACATTGGCGGGATGAAGTTCAAATCATCCATGACGCTTATAGCCAATCATCCAAAAGAAGGCCATATTATAGAAATCCCGACAAAATCATGGTTTTAAACACTCCCATTCCTGGCGCTTTGGCTATTGGTACTACCAAAACTTCGGTAGTTAAATTTTGGGTTGGGGTAGGAGCTCTTAAAAAAAGAGGGGATAGTTTTATCGAAACCATCCTTTCACCAAAACAGTTAAAACAAGCCAAATTCACCCAAGAAAAAATCAGCATTAGTAAACTCACCGACAAAAATTTCCGCCAAATCCGCCTCCTCTCCAATTAATCCACCCATCGTTTGATAAACTACAAACATGCAATCAATTAAAACAATCATAGGCTCAATTGCAGTAATACTTACTTTTATTGGATACATTCCATACACTCGC
>Ga0209976_10001437_pt1 | contig 14038 bp, 20 predicted proteins | sample SumtaG_FD_182806 | JGI IMG/M metagenome (GOLD analysis project Ga0209976, IMG submission 182806) | Deep subsurface microbial communities from Indian Ocean to uncover new lineages of life (NeLLi) - Sumatra_00157 metaG (SPAdes) (version 2) | ecosystem: Environmental > Aquatic > Marine > Oceanic >...
AAACTTGACGAGAGTCAGCAGAAATAATCTGTCCGTTAAATTTCTGAGCTAATTTAAGTCCCAGATTTGTTTTGCCAACAGCAGTAGGTCCGCAGATAATAAGAAGCTTATTCATTTGATTATTTTCGGTCTTTTTTTAATATTTTTAATATTGATTAAATCTTCAAGAATTTGCCAACGACGCTTTTTTTCTTGGGGAGAAATATTATCTTTATATTTTTTTGCAGCCAGAGTATGAGGGCGGGGTGAATATTGAGCATTAAAAGAAACTTTAAAATCAGCTTGTTTGGCTAAATCAACAGTGTCCTGAAAATCTTTTTTGGTTTCTGTAGGAAAACCAACAATAATATCTGTGCCAATACTGATATTAGGGATTTTTTTGTGAATTTGATTAATTAAAGTAAGATAATCTTCTTTTGTATAACCACGATTCATTAATTTTAAAATTTTATTTGAACCTGATTGAACCGGTAAGTGAAGATAGCGATCAATTTGAGAATTGGCGGCAATACAATTAATTAAAGTGTTAGAAAAATCCCAAGGATTAGCTGTCATAAATCTAATTATCTTTAATTGAGGAAAAGTACAGATTTTTTCAAGCAGTTTAACAAACGGAGGTTTTGCTTGAGTTTTTTTTCTTTGTTTTCTTAAACCAATATTTATTTTTTCTAAGCCATAAGAATTAACATTTTGACCTAAAAGAGTAATTTCAGTATAGTTTTGATTAACTAAATCTTTGATTTCTTTTAAAATATCAGTCATTGGCCTAGATTTTTCTCTACCTCGAGAGTAAGGAACAATGCAGTAAGAACAAAATGAGTTGCAGCCTGTGGATATAGGCACCCAGGCATGATGTTTATCCCGTCTAACAATTGGCTGATTAAAACCAACTTCCATAATAGGCAAAATTTCATCAATTAAAGGCATTGATTTTAATAACTGGCGCTTACCATGATGAATCATGCAGCCGGTTAAAATTATCTTGGGTTTTGTTTTACTGCTAAACTTTTTAGCCAGATTGTGAAGTAAGCCGATTATTCTATCTTCAGCTCGCTGGCGAACAGAACAGGTGTTGATAATAATTTCATCAGCCTGATCAACTTTTTTAGCTTGAGTAAATCCCCTAGCCTGATAGTCACCGCTAATACGTTCAGAGTCAGACTTATTGGCCTGACAACCAAAGGTATAAATAAAGTATTTTTTAGAGTTTTTCATAGATTAGAAGAATTATATCAATTTTTCTCAAGAAGAGGCAGAAGAATACTGGGTTAAAGCATATTTCCAGAAACGAAGGGAAAAATAGTAAAAGACTAAGGAAATTAAAATACTAGTAAGAATGGCTGGAAACGCTAAAATATTTAATAAGGACTTGGCTGGAAAAGTAAAAATTAAAGCAACAGGGATAATATAAGTAAGGAAAATTTTTATTCCTTTAACATAAATATCAACAGGGACCCGAGCCATTTCAGCTAAATCCCGAAATATCCAAATAGTATGGTCAACTTCTGTGGTAATAACACCAATAGAGGCAACAATAATATGAATAGAAAGAATTAAAATAAAAGAAGTAAGGCTTATTAAAAAGAAAATAAGTAATTGCTGAAAACTTATAGCAGGAAGTTTGATTATTAAAAAGACAGTAACCAGTAAAAACAAAGGAATATCCAGAAAATCAGTGTGTTTCGTAAGAACTTGAAATAAAGGATTGATAGGTTTAATTAGTTTAAAATCAAAATTACCGGAAACAATATCGTTTCTGAACCAATAAATACCTCTGAAAAAAATTTGACCAAGCATATCAAAAGCATTAAAAATTAAAAAGAAAATTATCAGTTGATCTATTGAATAGCCAGCAACATGCTGAATTTTTTCCTTAATAGCTAAAAGAAAAGCAATAAATAAGAAAAAGCGGGCAAATTTGCCAAGAATAAATAAAAATGATGCCAGCCTTGTAGCCAACAAAGATTGAAGAGAAAGACTGCTTGATTTGAGCCAATAATACCAATAAGTTTTAATTCTCATATATTAACTGCCATAAGCTCCATATATTTTTAAACCTTTTTTCCAAATAACCCGAGATAATTTGTAAAAAACAGCTAACCAGAAAAACATAATTAAAAATGTAAAAATAATTTGATTGGGCTCTAAGCGACCTAAAAATATTTGTAAAGGAAAAAAAGTAAAATATGAAAATGGCAGAAAACGAAGAATATTAAAAATAACTTTAGGAAAAATATCGAGAGGAAGACCTGAACCAGCTAAAAATCCAATAATTGCTAACACAAAAAAACGCAAAGGCCAACCATTATGCTCAGGATACCAAAAAGTAAAAGCGCTGATTAAAAAACTAAAGAAAAAATACATTAATATTGCTAATAAAACTGTTAAAATAAAAAATAATAAATGAAAAGGGTTATTAGGAAAAACCAACGGCGGCTTAATAATAAGAATGATTAAGGTTAATTCTAGAGTAAAGAAAGCAAGATTTAAAATCTTATCAGCAAGATCACGAGTAAACCAATTAGTAAAATAATTGACTGGTTTGATTAAATAATTATTTAAATCACCTGTGGCAATTTCAGCTCCAATAGCTGAACTGCGAAAACCCAAAACCAGAGATCTTAAAAGAGCAGAGCCAATAACATAAGTAAACATGAGAGAGCGATCATAACTTGCAACCTGATTATTTTGAGTAAAAACAGCAAACCAGAAAAAATAAACAGTAATAAACCAGAATATGCTACGAACGCGCCACATTATAAAATTAAGACGATAAACTAAACTATCACTCCAACTGATTTTAAAAATCTGTAAATATTTTTTCATTATCTTTAAGATAAATCTCTGCCAGTAAAAACTTCACGAATAATATCTTCTATGCTTGATTCAGTAATATTTAAGTCAGCTACAGGAAAATTTTTGAGTAAATCAGAAGCAGCTTGATTAGCTGATTTTCTTTTAACTGCTAGCACTGCTTGAGGAAAATCAAATTTTTTGATTTTAATATTTTTAATCTTCTGTAAATCTTGCTTATCAACTGGTTTATTAAAGACAACTTCTAAAATTTTATGATCGGCATATTTTTTAATAATTTTATTAAGCTTGCCGTCAAAAAATATTTTGCCTTTATCAATAATAATGACCCGATCACATAATTCTTTGACATCATCCATGTAATGAGAAGTAAGAATAATAGTGGCTTTGAATTTTTTATTATAATCTTTAATAAAATCGCGAATTTTCTTTTGCATAACTACATCTAAGCCAATGGTGGGTTCATCCAGAAAAAGAACTTTAGGAGAATGGAGTAAAGCAGATACTAATTCACATTTCATTCTTTGGCCTAAAGAAAGTTTGCGTACTTGAATTTTAAGAACTTTTTTAAGATCAAGCATTGTAGTTAATTGCTTAAGAGTTTTGTCAAACTGAACTTGAGGAATTTCGTAAATTTCTTTGTTTAAAATAAAAGAGTCTAAAGCAGGTAAATCCCACCAAAGCTGATTTTTCTGTCCCATAACTAAAGAAAATTGTTTTTGAAATTCAGGTTTTCTATCCCAAGGATTATAACCAAGAACGCTAACTTTGCCAGCAGTAGGATAGAGTAGGCCGGAAAGAACTTTTAAAGTGGTGGTTTTGCCGGCTCCATTGGGGCCAATAAAACCAACCAATTCACCTTCGTTAATATTAAAAGAAATGTCATTGACGGCTTTAACATTATAATATTTGCGATGGAAAAGAGATTTAATAGAACCTAATAAACCCGGCTCTTTTTGATGAACGCGATAATATTTTTTAAGATTTTTAAGAGAAATAACTGACATGCTGTTTTAATTGTAGCATGAGAAAATAGATAAAGAAGAATTGGGAATTTACTTTACCAAGCGCTTGAGAGTTTTGCCAACAGTGAAACGAACAACACGATGAGATTTAATAATTAAATCTTCTCCTGTTTGCGGATTTCTGCCTTTTTTGTCTTTAACTTTGCTAAGTTTAAAAGTTCCAAAGCCAGAAAGAACTACTTTTTCACCTTTAGTAATTTGACGAATAATTTCATCTAAAAAAGCATCAATAGATTCTGCTGCAGCTTTTTTAGTTAAATGAGCTTTTTTAGCAATAATTTCAACAAGTTGAGCTTTAGTCATGTTAATATGATAGTAGCTGATATATCAACCTAAATCAAGTAGTAGTTTAAGTATTTAAACAACGGCTTCTGTTCTAGTTTCCCTAATAACAATAACTTTAATGTTACCAGGAAAATCTTTTACTTCTTTTTTTATCTTGTTTTTAATATCATTTGATAATTTAACACTGGAGTCATCGTCTCGTTGCTTAGGGTCTACAATAACTCTAACTTCTCTGCCAGCCTGAATAGCATAAGCCTTTTCAACGCCTTTAAAAGATTTGGCAATATCTTCCAGTTGAGTCATTCTTTCTAAATAGCCTTCATGATCTTCATAACGAGCACCGGGTCGAGAACCGGAAATAGCGTCGGCAATATAAACAAGGGTGGATTCAATGGAAGAAAAAGGCTTATCTTCATGATGTTCAGCCACAGCATCAATGATTTGTTGAGGAATTCTAAATTTCTTAAGAAATTTAACTCCAATTTCTACATGAGTGCCGTCTTCATCATTAATAACCTTACCAATATCATGCAAAAGACAGCCAAGGCGAATAATATTAACATTAGCACCAACTTCATGAGCCAACTTAACGCCGATTTTTGTTTCTTCAAGAGTATGAGTAATCATGCTTTGACCATAAGAAAAACGGTATTTAAAACGACCTAGAGTATCAATAATTTCCATAGGCAAATTGAAAACTTTAACATCATGACAAAGTTTTTCACCTGCCTGACGCATAATTCTTTTAATATCTTCTCCAACTCTTTTAAATGTTTCTTCAATACGGCTAGGCTGAATACGACCATCAGCCATAAGTTTTTCTAAAGTAACTCTGGCAATTTCTCTTCTAACAGAATCAAAACAAGAAAGACGAATAATGCCAGCTTCGTCAAGATTAACTTCAACTCCAGTAATTTTTTCAAAAGTGCGAATATTTCTACCTTCGCGACCAATAATGCGACCTTTAATATCATCATCTTTTAATTTAACAATAGAAACAGTATATTCCGCGACATAATCTGTAGCACCATGACGCATAGCTTCAACTAAAATTTCTTTGGCTTTTTCTTCAGCTTGGGCTTTGGCTTTTTCTTCAGCTTGTTTAATTGTTTGAGCAATATCCCGAGTCATGCGCTGACTATATTTTTCTAAAATTAATTTTTGAGCCTGATCTTGAGTAAGTTTGGCAATGGCTTTTAATTTTTCTAATAATTGTCTTCTTGTTTGATCAATTTTCTTTAATTCCTGAGATAGTCTTCTTTCCTGACCAACTGTACTTTTTTCTCTTTGTTCAACTGAACCCAAGCGATGATCAACTTCAGCTGATTTTTTAAGAGCTCGCTCTTTTAAGATTTGAGCATCTCTGATAATCTTCTGAGCATCTGCATCAGCTTGGCGCTTGAGCTGAAAAGCTTTATCTTTGGCTTCAACAATTAATTCTTTAGCTTTGGTTTGAGCTTGAAGGAGTTGAGCTTTGACTGCCTCAGAAGAAACAGCTGGTTTAGAAACTGGCTTTGGTTTAGGTGTTTTTTTAGCTGACTTAACAACAGTTGTTGGTTGAGCAGATAAAATTTTAGTAAAACGATTTAAAAATGACATAAATACCTCAAAAATTATTTAATTTATTAGTTAGTAGGGATAAACGACAATGAAGCTTAGTCGCCTAAGTTTAAATCAGAAGATATTGTTGTTTTGGATTGATATATTAACATTTTTTTACTTCTTGATGACTATCATTTATCACTGAAGTTATTCTACTACTCAGAAATAAATTCGTCAATGAGGGAATAAATAGCTGAAGAAGAAAAACCACGAGATTTTAAAAATTGAGAGGCTTTTAATTTAAATTTTTGAGAGGATAAAGGTTTAAATCGAGAAAACTTTTTTTGCAAAACCTGTTTAGCTAATTTTTTTTCCTGTTCAGCTGAAAGCAAATGCTGATTAATAATATCTTTGTTAATACCTTTTTGAAAAAGTTCTGCTTTTAAAGCAAAATTGCCTTTAGGGCGATGAGTAACACGCTGATCAACCCACCATTTGACAAAAGTTTGATCATTGAGAAATTTTTTGAGTTTTAGTTTATTAAGGATTTGATCAATAAGTTTCTGTGTATTTAGAGTATTAGATTGAGTAAGTTTTTTTATTTGTTTCTTAAGATAAAATTCTGTTTCTTGAATGGAGCGAGGGCGATAAGAAAGAAAATTTAAAGTTTTATCATAAAGCTTGCTAAAACAAGCATCATGGAGAAGATTTTGAAATTGTTTGGTAGTAAGCTTTTTATTAACAGTTAATTTATGGGTAAAAACTAACTGAGGATCAAAGCTAAAAGCAAACTTGTTATCAATAAAAAGATTGAGCCGGCGTTTGTTTTTTGTTGGTTTTAAGGCAGTAATTAACACGAAATTTACTTTTCTTTTTTGATAATCTTCCAGATTTCAGTTTCTATTGCTTGAGCTGTTTTAGGATTATCTAAAAGATATATTCTAACTGCTTCTTTTCCTTGGCCAATAACTTTACCTTTGTATTTATAGAAACTGCCTGATTTTTGAATAATATCAAATTCTATAGCTACATCAATAAGGCCGCCAATTTTGGAAATACCAGTAGTGTTCAAAATATCAAACTCTGCTTTTCTAAAAGGAGGGGCAACTTTATTTTTAACTACTTTGACACGATGACGAGAACCGATAATGGTTTCTCCATCCTGAATATTGCCGATTTTGCGACAATCTAAACGAATCGCGGCGTAAAATTTTAAAGCTTTACCTCCAGTAGTTGTTTCAGGATTGCCAAACATCACACCAATTTTCATGCGCAGCTGATTGGTGAAAATAACCACAGCTTTGGATTTGGCAATAGCTGAAGTAAGTTTACGCATGGCTTGACTCATTAATCTGGCTTGAAGTCCCATCATGGAATCACCCATTTCTCCTTCAATTTCTGCTTTAGGAACTAAAGCGGCAACTGAATCAATGCAAATAACATCAACAGCTCCGGAACGAATCAAAGTTTCAGTAATTTCCAAGGCTTGCTCACCTGTATCAGGCTGAGAAATTAATAAATCTTTAAGATTAACACCAATTATTTCTGCTCTTTGAGGATCTAAAGCATGTTCAGCATCAATAAAAGCAACAGAGCCGCCGGCTTTTTGAGCTTCAGCAATAACATGAAGACAAAGAGTGGTTTTCCCTGAAGCTTCAGGACCATAAATTTCAGTAATACGACCACGAGGAAGACCGCCAATGCCTAAAGCTAGGTCAAGAGCAATAGAGCCTGTGGGAATAACAGCTACTTCCAAATGCTGATTATCTCCAAGCTTCATGATTGAACCCTTGCCATATTGTTTTTGAATTTGATCCATGGCTACTTTAATTGCTTGAAGTTTGGGGTTTTTAGGCGGTCTGGACATAAATTCTCCTTATCTTCGGGCAGAAGGTAATAATATTTAGTGTAGCAGGTTCGGGTAATTTTTGTAAAGAGGATTTATTATCACACCTTAAAGGCGTGATTCCTGGTAAAGTTCTCAAATTGTTGTAGGGTCTGATAAGACAGTCACGACAAAGATTAATAATAATAACTTACTTTCCGTTGTGATATTTAGCCTGATAATGCAACTTATTACTAATATATTTTTCCCTGTTGGTTCACTTTTAGTCATTGACAATAATGAACGACAAGATTAATATGTTAGTATTGTCGTATTATGAATACTAATAAAGAAATACTAGAAAAACTTGATATTTTAATAAAAGTAACTGTGATGGGTGTTATTCATGGGAAGACTTTGAAAGATCAGGTAGCCATAATGTCCATGGCAAGTCTTGGACGAAAAGACATCGCGAAAATTTTAGGTAAGAAACCAAATCATATTGGTGTGGTTTTAAATGACCTAAAAAAAGAAAGAAAATATGGAAACAAATGATTTATTAAAAGAAATCTTAAAATGGCAAAAGATTCAAGGATTAATCGCCATTAGATCTTTAATTCCAACCCTTTTTGATTCGAAAGAAAAATGTATGGTCTACGAGCTATCGGACGGTACTTTTACTAGAAAGCAAATCTCGCAAAAAGCAAAGGTAGCAACTGGAACAATATCTAATTGGTGGAATAAGTGGTTAGCTGAAGGAGTCCTTTACCGGGAAGGGAACAGATATATTAAAATAATTTCTCTCAAGGGTTTATCTTTAGAAGATAAAGGTGGTAAAAATGAGTGACGAACAATTAAAAGAGATTACCGAAAGACTAAACATTATCATTAAGATTATGTCTGTTAGTCTTACTGAGGAGATAGCTGCTCCTCAAGAGCAAATAAAAAAACTTTCTACTGTTGGATTGAGTCCTTCTCAAATAGGGAGACTTCTAGGAAAATCAACAAATACCGTGACTTCTTACATATCAAGAATTAAGAAAAGTACCAAATAAACATATGGAAGAAAAATATCTAAAAGAAATTTCTAATAAGCTTACAGCTGTTATTAAACTTTTAATAGATGCTGATGAAACTTACCGAAGTGGTGGAACCGAGTCTCTTATCAAACTGCTAGATGGAGTTGGATTTTCAAATCAGGAAATCGCCGAGATGGGTGGCGTTGCTACTAAAACGATATCCAATATGAAAAGTAAAATGAAAAGTGTTAAAAAGCTTAAAAAATCAAAGTAAAATGAAAACAAAAAACTCTTCATTTAAAAAACTTAAACCAATATTACTAGATAAATTGGGTATAACCAACAGGCATCTTAATAGGCTTATAGAACGCGAGGCTCAAAGACTACCAGGCACAAGAGAAGAAGCTCTCTGGAGTTTATGTTACATAAATACTATTCCCTTAAATCAACACTTAAATAAAATAGAACTTTGTCAATTTAGAAAAAACGTGAAACAGAATGTTGGAATAGTTTTAAATATGAAACCTGGAAGAGATTTAAATATGGCAAAAAGAAATATTAGCACCATTAATAAATAAATGAAATTATATGAGAGATTTAAATGTTGCAGGTAGAGATATAAAAACAGTAACAACTTCTCCAGAGGAGAAAAAAGAAGGAAAATTGTTACAAAAAATAATAAAACCCCTGTTAGTATCTATCATCTTAGCTTTATTTTGTTATGTAATATTCAGAATAACGGGTGTTAACCTATCTGAATTTAAATTAAGATGACAAACCTATTTATTAAGCTATAAAAGAACCAAAAAGTTTTTAGACTTAACCTGCCCTCCTAGTTTAGTTCGAAGACGACGGTGACTGTTTTAGAAACAGTACCGGTGCCGGGTTCAACTGGAGTTGGAACAATATCTCCTCCGCCTACAGCCATTTCCATGGCGCGAAAAACAGGAATATTAGCTTGAGGTCCTTCATTAACAGTTAAAACTTTACCTAATTTTCTATTGCTGGCTGTGGCAATGGCTTGAGCTTTTTCCCGAGCATTATCAATGGCAGATTTTATTAAATCAACTTCTGCTTGCTGAGTATCATCCAGGGCAAAGTTAGGACCATGAACATTAGTAGCACCAGTAGTATTAAGCAAATCAGCTAATTGAGAAGCTTTGTCAACATCGCGAAGAGTAATAGAAATACTATTACTAGCCCGCCATTTTTTAGTGCCGGGTTTTGCGAGTCTTTCTTCATATTCATGCACAGAAATATTCTGAGTTTTAATATCTTTATCTTCAATGCCAAAATCTTTGACAACTTTTGTAAGCTCAGTCATTTTCTGATTAACTTCATCAGTGGCTGTTTGCTTGTCATCAGATTCAGCAGTAACACCAGCAGAAAAATTAGCAATCTGATTTTTAATATTCTGCTTAGACTTGCCAGTAACAGTAATAGCTGAACCAGGAAGCATTTCTATTTTACCCCAGTTAACTTTATCCCAAGGCATTAAGCGAATTCCTCCTAAAAGCAAAGCAATAAAAAATACTGGAAAAAGTAATTTCATATGCTTATGGTGTTTAAAACCTTTAAAATGTTCTAAATTTTTATCCATCATATTAACCTCCTGAAAATATTGACTATATTAGATTACATGGAAGAAGAAATAGTGTCAATAAAGACAAAAATAGCTTCCTATAAAAGAAAATTCCTTGATATAAATATCTGAAGTGTAAAAAGCAGAAGCAGAACCGCCGTCTAAATTGATGGCAGAAATAAATTCTTGGTTTATTTTCTGAGCAATTTTAATTACTATGGCTGGAGTATCAGCTAACATGGGGCCGGAAAATAAAGAATCTTGACCGACTACAGCTAAAAATATTAATTGATTATCTTTTGTTTTAGCGGCAACAATACGACGTTTAGATTCATCATCTTTTATTTTTAAAATTAAGGGGGCGTTGTTAGCAATAAGTAAAGGGCCTGTTTGAAGGCCAAAATCAACCCAAGATGTAGGTCTAAGTTCATCAATAAATATCTGATTGTTTTTTAAACTTAAATAGCCATTAAATAAATCGCTTTTAACAGGCTTGGAAACTGTTCTTCGTTGACTGATAAGCCAGCCAATATGATCACCTTGCTGATCATAGAAACCGCCATTAACTAAAACTTTGCATTTAAATTTCTCAATTAATTCCTGAGTAGATAATTTATCTTGAAGATTTGAAAAAAGGCTAAGACGACTTAAATCTTGTATTTTAGTCCAAGAAAAATGAAAAACCTGATCATTGTAGGTAATTTCCTCCATTGTGGCTATTATTGGATCAGGTAAAGTTGGGGTTGAAGGTGAAGACATAGTTTTTAAAGTTGTTTTTTGCTTATATTGACTAAGAACAAGAACTATTAAAACAAAAAAGACTATGCCAATAAAAATTAGCAATATTTTTTTCATATAATTAATTATACCTTTAATTACTCTTTGTATCTGCTCATGTCAAAATCTTCAGGTGTTGATGGCACGCCTTGCATATTAAAGCTTTCAGGTGTATCTGGAATGTCATCCATATACGTATCCATATTGCCAGGCATTACTTGATCAAGATCCATGAATGTAACATCTGATGGAGCTATAAATTTAGCATCAGTGATAGCAGCAGGCCGGCATTTGTAGTCAACGTCCATAGTGGTGGCTTGTTGAGGTTGACTCCACATATCTTCCCCTTCTTCTGTAAGCTCAAAGCACATTTTGCTACCTTGCTTATCAGCATTCCAACTCCACATACAGTTGTCTTTGAAGATGATTTCTCCCTGGCGACCACTAGGAAGCTTCATATGACCACGCCATTGCTTGCCTTTAACATAACCTTCGTATTCCATGTCACCGACTTTATAACTGCATTTCATGGGAATACCTAGATCGATGACAGCCTTAATACCTTTGGCATTATATGTTTTAGTAACACCGGGTATAGAGATGCCGCCACTTTCGCCGGCTTTACCGCCTTTAAGGAAATACCAGCCAGCGCCAGCAACAACTAGAATGATTAAAATAGGTAAAAGTTTTTTCAAGTTATTCACCTCCCATCAATTAAAATCTTTATAAATACTATTTAAGCTCTTTTGACAAGCTTTGGCAAGAAAAGTTTGCTATAATTAAAAAAGAGGGGGGGTGATAAGAATGAAAAAAATAATAGGAATTGGTGTGTTTATTTTAATGGTTCTAGCTGGTGTTTGGAGTACTAAAGCTATGGCTAAAGAAAATAAGAGACCTAGCGGCTTAGAAGGAAAAGGACCATTGAGTAAAATCACTTTTATTCATCGTCGAAAAGGTTATGGTAAACCACCTTGGGCTGGAGGAGGAAAAGATAAAACGTCTTCCTGCTATGGCTTTTTAGCTAGAGGAGCTAAGTGGAAAACTATTGAAAACTATTTTGTTAATCCGAGTAATTCTGGGCTTAAGAAAAGCTTTGTTAATCAAGCTTTTGAGAATAGTGTAGGTGAATGGGAAGAGTATGGGGGCAATATTTTCGGCGATCGGACAACTGATGATAAAGTAGTTTATGATGGCGAAATGTGGGATGGTAATAATGTGGCGGCTTTTGGTTTTAATCTTGACTCTAATGTGATTGCTGTAACTACAATCTGGGGGTATTTTTATGGTCCGCCAAAGACGCGGGAATTAGTAGAATGGGACATGCTGTTTAATGCTAATTTTCCTTGGGGTGATGCTGAAGATTCAACAGAAATAGTAATGGATCTGCAAAATATTGCCACTCATGAACTAGGCCATAGTGCAGGCATGAATGATCTTTATGAAACCTCCTGTAATTTGGAGACCATGTATGGTTATTCAGACTATGGAGAGACTATTAAAAGATTTTTAAATGCTGGTGATATTGCTGGCATCCAGGAATTGTATAAATAAGGGAAATTGTATTGAGAAAATTGTGCCTGGTTAACAGGAGGTGTGTTTTTGGGTAAAATATAAGTTATGGCAAAGGATAAATATACAGCTGTGTGGACATCACATTCATCTATTGGTGATTTTTTAAAATGTCCGCGGGCATATTATTTGAAAAATATGTATAAAGATCCAAAAACCGGGAGAAAAATAGCTTTAGTAAACCCAGCTTTATCTTTAGGGCAGACAGTGCATGAGGTAATTGAAGGCTTGTCAAGATTGCCTGTAAAAAAGCGATTTGATGAATCTTTGATAGATAAGCTTGATTTTGTTTGGGAAAAAGTTTCTGGGAAAAAAGGTGGATTTGTTAATGAAGAGACAGAGAGAAAATATAAAGAAAGAGGTAAAGAGATGTTAAAACGGGTAGTTAAAAATCCAGGGCCATTAAAAAATTTGGCAGTGAAAATTAAAATGGAACTGCCCTATTTCTGGTTGTCAGAGGAAGACAATATTATTTTATGCGGGAAAATTGACTGGCTGGAATACTTAAAAGATGATGATAAAGTGCATATTATTGATTTTAAAACAGGTAGAAAAGCAGAAAAGCCAGAGTCTTTACAACTAGATATTTATCATTTATTAGTGGCTCATTGTCAGGAAAGAAAAGTAGGAAAAGCCAGTTATTGGTATTTAGAAAACAGTGATGAGCCAATAGAACAAAAATTAGGAGATTTAGATAAGGCTTTTGATAAAATATTGAAAATTGGCAAGAAAATGAAACTGGCTCGGCAATTAGGAAGATTTAAATGTGCTGATAATGGCTGTTGGGTCTGTAAACCAATGGAAATGATTATTTCCGGAGATGCAGAACTGGTAGGAACAGGCGGATTTGGAAATAATACGGATGTGTATATATTAAACCGGCCGGAGGGGAATATAGGGCAAAGTGAAATTCTTTAAATGACTAAAGCAGAGCGGGTATATAAAATCGTAGGAGCTATTCCTAAAGGTAAAGTGTTAACTTATGGCAGGATTGCTAAAATGGCGGGAATAGGCAGTGCCAGACCAGTAGGAAATTGGCTGCACAATCATAATCAGTCAATAACAGTAGTTCCCTGTCATCGAGTAGTTAATGCTCAAGGAAAATTAGCAAAAAACTTTGGAGCTAAAGGGGGAATTAAAACTCAAGCAAGACGGTTAAAAAAAGAGGGAGTAAAAGTAAAAAATTTTAAAGTGGATTTAAAAAAATATTTGTGGTAATAAGACCTATGTCAATAAAAATCGCTTTAATTTTTTTGCCAGTTATTTTAGGAATAGTGATTATTTCTTCTAAGCGTTCATCTGCTCCCAGCCCGTCTCCAAGTCCTAAAGTCAGTCCTAGCCCAACTCCTTTACCAACCCCTACTCCATCGCCAAGCCCTATTCCTTCGCCATCTCCTTCCCCTTCGCTTTCGCCTTCACCTTCACCCTCGCCATTGCCAAGCCCTATTCCTTCGCCATCTCCATTGCCATCAATTAAGCCTGAAGAAATTCATGGATTTATTGATAAATTTTCAAGGGAATATAATCTTGATCCTGGCTTATTAAGACATATTGCTATTTGTGAATCTGGCTTTAATCCTTTGGCAGAAAACCTTAGCTA
>Ga0209976_10001438_pt1 | contig 14033 bp, 7 predicted proteins | sample SumtaG_FD_182806 | JGI IMG/M metagenome (GOLD analysis project Ga0209976, IMG submission 182806) | Deep subsurface microbial communities from Indian Ocean to uncover new lineages of life (NeLLi) - Sumatra_00157 metaG (SPAdes) (version 2) | ecosystem: Environmental > Aquatic > Marine > Oceanic >...
TATGAACACTCGCATCACACTGGTCCAGGGCGACATCACCACCCAGCAGGTGGACGCCATAGTCAACGCGGCGAACGAGCGTCTGCTGGGCGGCGGGGGCGTGGACGATGCCATCCACCGCGCCGCGGGGCCCCAGCTGCTGGCGGAGTGCCGGACCCTGGGCGGCTGCCCCACCGGCGAGGCGCGCATTACCAAGGGTTACCGGCTCCCGGCCCGGTTCGTGATTCACACCGTGGGTCCCATCTGGAAAGGTGGTGAACGGAACGAGCCGGAGCTGCTGGCCTCCTGCTACCGCAGCTCCCTGCGGCTGGCAGTTGACAATGGCGCAAAGACGGTGGCGTTTCCCTCCATCAGCACCGGGGTCTACGGCTTTCCTATCGAGCGGGCCGTGCCTATCGCCATCGGGACAGTGCAGTCCGCCGACTGGCGGATGGCGGACGAAACCTCAATCGAGGAGGTGCGTTTCGTCTGCTTCAGCGGCGAAGACTACGCCGTTTACCAACAGGAACTCCAGCGGCGGGGTATCAGGACCGAATAAACCTGATCCGGGCCGGGCAGCCAGCTGGGGGAGGAATCATCAGGCGGTTATCTCCCGGCCTCACTCAAAGCCTTCCGGGTACAAGGTCACCTGCACGTAGTTAGCGGTGCCAAGATATCTTTGGGCGGCTTTCTGAATGGCTTCCAGAGATAAGTCATCCACCAATTCATCGTACTTCAGAATGTCCAGGAGGTCTTCACCGTGGTAATCGTATACATCCAGAATACTGAGCCAGAAGCGATTTTCCTTCAAACTGGTTTCCCGCTCCCGGCGCTGGGTCTCCTTGACCTTCGTGAGATACTTTAATGTGGTGCCAAAGGTCTTCAGGCTGTCAAGCTGCTCAAACACCACCGCCGTGAGTTCCTGCACCCGTTCCGGCGCGCAGCCGAAGTGGATTGTAAAGCGGTAGCGCTCCTCGGGGTAGTGTGATGGGGCTGCCCGGACACTCACACCGTAAGTTCCGCCTAGGTCCTCACGCAATGTTTCCCTCAGTTTGATGCGCAGGACTTGGGTCATAGATCCCAGTTCATAGCGGTTCAGGCGGTTCCACTCAAACGGGCCGGTGAGCATAATCCGGGTCAGGCTCTTGGCCTCTATTCCTTTGGCCAGCTGCTTGGTTACTACCCCACCGGGAGGCCTGATCCCCACATTCCTCCACGACTCGCCCCGATCCAGGGCTGGCAGTCCGCCCAGGTAGGTCTGGACCAGCGGCCTGATTCCCTCCGGCTCGAAGTTGCCTACCAGAATAAAAGTAAAGTCGCTGGCATCGGCAAATCGGTCCTTATAGAAAGCGTAGGATTTTCCCAGATCCATCTCATCAAGGAGGTCCAACGACCAGGGGCGTCGGCGGTGATGGTATTGAGACATGGTCACCTGAATAGTATCCTGAAAGGCGGCTTCCGGACTGGCGCTCTTATTTTCCAGGAAGCCCCTGATCTGCTCCGTGTAGGCAAGAAAGGCCGTGCTGTCTTTTCTGGGCGCGGTGAAGTATAGATAGATAAGCTGGAACATGGTCTCCACATCCTGGGGTGATGCCGAACCGGTCAGCCCCTCCTGAAGCTCACCGATAAAGGGCGAAACCCCTACCATTTTCCCGGCCAATCGCTTCTGGAGTTCGACCTGATTGAAGGTGCCAACCCCCCCCTCTCTGATCACCGCTGCCGACGTCATCCCGGCCACATAGTCCGCTGCACCGATAAGAGATGTCCCGCCATCACTGTAGGCCGCAAACAGGATTTGATCATTCTTGAAGTCGGTAGGTTTGAGCAGGACTCGAACACCGTTGGCCAACTTCCATTTATAGAGGCCCAGTTCTTCAATCGTATCTTCGGCAACGATGGCTGCCGGTGTGGGTGTCTTCGCTACCAGCGGCTCTGTGGATACGGCATCGTGGTAGGGGTCAATTGTCGTCGCATCCACGGCATCGAAAGTCGCCAGGAGTGATGCTTCAGCCGGGACACGAATCCCCTCTTTCTCCGGTATGTTGACCAGGATGACCCGGTTCCGGTCGGAGAGCCATTCCCGGGCCAGCCGGTTGACCTCTCCCACCTGAATGCCCGGCAGGTACTGCTGATACAGTTTATATTCATATTCAATGCCCGGGATGGGTTCGTCGGTAAGAAAGTGCCGGATGTATTCGCTGGCATATTGCACGGATTCTGTTTTAAGCCGCTCCTCATAAGCCCGCTCTATTCCCCGCAGCAGGTTCATTTTCTGGCGCTCCAGTTCGGAGGCGGTAAAGCCGTGCCGGGCGACGCGTTCGGCCTCGACCAGTAATGCTTCCAGCCCCCGTTCGATGCCATTATCCATTACTTCGGCGCCTAGTAAATAGACCTCCTTGGTGCGGACAAAGCGACCCTGGCCGGAAAAGCCGTACAGGAATGGCGCCTCCGGTTTCCTGGTGAGCTCATCCAGACGCTCGTTCAGCATGGTGTTGTATAGACCTTGAATGATACGCTCGCGATACGCGCCGTGAGTGGTCTCATCCTTAACGTCCTGCTTGTAGTAAACACTGACCCTGGAACCGGTGGCTTCGGGGTCGGAGGCGATGGCCACCAGGGATTCGTCGTGATCGGGTACCGGGAAAAAGGTGCGTTCCCGGGGATCTTCTTCCACCGGTATGCTGCCGAAATGCTTCTTAATTAACCCCTCAATCCAGTCCTTATCGAAATCACCCACGGCTATGACGGTCATGAGGTCCGGGCGGTACCAGTCGGTGTAGAAGCGCCTGATCGTGTCATAGTGAAAAGTATCCAGGATCGCCTTCTGCCCGATGGGCAGGCGCACCGCGTACCGGGAATTCTTGAACAGGACCGGGAACTGCTTATCGCGCATCCGGGCTTCGGCCCCCCGGCCCAGCCGCCACTCCTCGATGACCACGCCGCGTTCCTTCTCGATTTCCTCATCTTCAAAACTTATGCCGAAGGCCCAGTCTTCCAGGATCTGGAAACCCTGCTCGACAACTTCAACACTGTCCGTGGGCACTTTCAGCATATACACGGTTTCGTCGAAACTGGTGTAGGCGTTTATCTCCGGCCCGAAGCGCATACCGATGGACTCCAGGTAGTCTACCAGTTCCTGTTTGGCGAAGTGTTCGGTGCCGTTGAAGGCCATGTGTTCGGCCAGGTGGGCCAGTCCCTGCTGGTCCTCGTCCTCCAGCACCGAACCGACGTTCACCGCCAACCGCAGTTCGGCCCGCTGCTCCGGCTTATGGTTTACGCGAATTATGTATTTCAGCCCATTCTCCAGGGTGCCTACCGTCACCTGCGGGTCAACGGGCAGGGGCTGATCCGGCCTGGCGGCTGGTTTCTTCCCCGGCTGAAGAACCGCACAGGCCAACAGGCAAAGAGAAAACAAAGCAACTGTCGCTACGTAGAATCGCTTCATGAGAGATTCCCTATCCCTTTAAAGGTTTCAGGTTCCAAGTTTCAAGTTTCAAATCCCAGCCCACAGCCATAAGTGGTCAGCAATTAGTATTCTTCAATATTCAACCTTCAATATTCAATCGATAATGCCTCAAGCCCCAAGCCTCATGTCCCTAGCCTCCATTAACCAGCTGCAAATGCACCTTCCGGCTCCGCGGCCCGTCGAACTCGGCGAAGAAAATGCCCTGCCAGGTGCCCAGCACCAGGTCGCCGCCTTCCACGATCACCTGCACCGACGCGCCCACCAGGGACGACTTGATGTGCGCGGCGGCGTTGCCCTCCAGGTGGCGGTAGTTGTCATCGAAGGGAATGACCTTGTTCAGTTCCTTGGTGATATCCTGCACTACGCTGGGATCGGCGTGCTCGTTGATTGTGACGGCGGCGGTGGTGTGGGGTACGTAGATGGTCAATACACCCGCGGCGATGCCCTGTTCCTTGAGCCACCGGCGCACCTGGCTGGTGATCTCCACGAATTCAACGCGGCTGTTAGTGCGGACTGAAAGTGTATCCATGGTGGGAAATTACGGGATTTCCCGCTACAGGTGCCAGCCGAAGATAGGTTTTTAATTGCGATCTTAAAGTTTCAGATGAAACATTATGGAAGGCAGCCTGGCGCTTCTCGGAATCCAGGGGGCGGGAATCCCTTCAACAGCAATTCCCGCCTCCTGGTAAGCTCAGTCCACCTGCGGTAATTCGCTCAAAGCCTCCTTCACCGCTTCCACCGGGTATGCATAATCCTGCAGCTTCCCGGCAATGTAATCATCATAGGCCCCCATGTCGAAGTGCCCGTGTCCCGACAGATTGAAGGCAATCACCTTCTTCTCTCCGCTCTCCTTGCACTTGAGGGCTTCGTCAATGGTCGCTTTAATGGCGTGGGCCGCCTCGGGTGCGGCTATAATGCCCTCGGCCTTGGCGAAAGTTACCGCGGCCTCGAATACGGGATTTTGAGTATAGGCCGCCGCTTCTATGATTCCCTGATCGTAAAGGGCGCAAACGATAGGGGCCATGCCGTGATACCGCAGTCCACCGGCGTGAATGGGTGCCGGCAGGAAGGAGTGCCCCAGCGTGTACATCTTGATCAGGGGAGTGGTCATTGCCGTATCACCAAAATCATATACATATTTCCCGGTGGTCAGGCTCGGCGAAGCCGTAGGCTCAACGGCGATAATCCTGGTCTTCCGGCCTTCCACCAGGTTCTCGCGGACGAAGGGAAGGAAGAATCCGGCGAAATTGGACCCTCCGCCGACGCAGCCTATGAGGATATCGGGATATTCATCGGCCGCCTCGAACTGCTTGAGACTTTCCAGCCCAATGACGGTTTGGTGCAGCAGCACGTGGTTGAGGACCGATCCAAGGCTGTACTTTTTCTTACCACCGCTGCCAACTGCTACTTCCACTGCCTCGGATATGGCCATACCCAGGGAACCAGTGGTGTCGGGATGATTCTTGAGAATCGCCCGCCCCGCCTCGGTTTCCGTGGACGGGCTGGGGGTTACCGTGGCCCCGAACATCTGCATGAGAACTCGACGGTAGGGTTTCTGATGGTAAGAGACTTTCACCATGTATACTTCGCAGCCCAGGCCAAAGTGATTGCAGGCCATGGCCAGAGCGCTGCCCCACTGCCCGGCACCGGTTTCAGTGGTGAGGGCGCTGACGCCTTCCTCCTTACTGTAAAAGGCTTGGGCCGTTGACGTGTTGAGCTTGTGTGACCCAGCCGGCGAGACTCCCTCGTACTTGTAGTAAATATGAGCGGGTGTATCCAGTACCTGCTCAAGTCCGTGGGCCCGGAATAAAGGCGTGGGACGCCATAGCCGGTAGACCTCCCTCACCGGCTCAGGAATCTCGATATATCGTTCCTGGCTCACCTCCTGGGCAATCAAACCCATGGGAAAAAGGGGCGCCAGATCGTCGGGGCCGATGGGCTGCATGGTCCCCGGATGGATAACCGGCGGGAGGGGTTCGGGAAGGTCGGCCTGGATGTTGTACCAGGCCTTGGGAATATCGTTTTCAGACAAAGAGAATTTGGTTTGAGTTGCCATTTTGCCTCCTTAGTTCGTTAGTTTATCCGTTGTGTCCTGTCCAGGTAAATCAGTTGAAAACCTAATCTTCGAGCTGCAATCGGCTTAAAGCAGAAGTTGTCAGGGAATGGCACCAGTTTCGATTCCCGGACTACTCTAGACTACGGTGAAAGTTGGATATTATCCGGAAATTGTAATCAGAAGTAGACCCACGTATACGCCGCAAGAGCCCGATATCACCAGCCCTGCCATCGGAAGATGGTAGAAAGAAGCTCTGGATATAGGAAACGCATGTACCTAAAGGCCGTCACGACGGGCAACTTAAATCATCATCCAACCCGATGCAACGCCGAAAAGGAATTGGTGCCGTGCCGGCGAGAAACTTCGGGTGCCCTGGTGAGCGCGCCCACACCAGGCACTTACGTCTTCCGCTCCTTCTTCCTCGCCGCCGGGAAGAGGATGTTATTCAGGATCAGGCGGTAGCCCGGTGAGTTGGGATGCAGGGCCAGGTTGGTGGGGGGATCGCCGACGAAGTGCTGGTAGTCTTCCGGGTCGTGGCCACCCAGGAAGGTGAACGTGCCCTTTCCCAGGTTGCCGTGGATGTAGCGCACTTCCTCCGTGCCTTCCCGCTCCCCCAGGATCACCACGCTTTTCTTCAGGGTGTTGCGCCGGAAATTAGTGGTCTGCCCCATGAAGCCCTTGATGATCCCCACGTGGTTCTGGGTGAGCATGGTCGGGACGGGGTCGTACTTGGCGGCGAACTCGAAGAGGGTGAAGTAGTCGTTCTCGGCTGAGCGGGCCAGCGGCTGGTGGCTCGGTGGTATATCGATGCTGGAATATTCATAGATTATAGGATCGGTGTAGAGCTGGTAGTTCTCGAACGCGATCCCCTTAGAGAAGTCCAGGCGGGCGCTGGCGTTGGGGCCCGGGGGTGTGCCATCGAAGGGAATGCCGGCGATATCCACGTCCCGGGCCGCCAGGGCGATGTCCCAGCTGTCGGTGGCCGAGCACATTGCAAACAGGAACCCGCCCTTAACTACATACTCCTTAAGAGCCAGGGCCACCATTTTCTTCAGGGCCGGCACAGTGGAAAAGCCCAGCTGCTGGGCCAGGGCCTGGTACTCCTGCTCCTGCTGGCGGTACCAGGGGGCATTGCGGTAGTTTAACCAGAACTTGCCATGCTGCCCGGTAAAGTCCTCGTGGTGCAGGTGCAGCCAGTCGTATTTCGCCAGCCCCCCCGACAGGACATCCTCATCATAGACGGTGGCGTAGGGTACTTCGGCGTAGGTGAGGGCCAAGGTCACGGCATCGTCCCACGGCTGCTTGTTGGGCGGGGTGTAAACGGCGATACGGGGGGCCTTCTCCAGTAGGACTATATCCATGTTATTGTCTTCAAGGGTGGCATAGATCTGTCCCAGCCCGGATGCGTCTACCGGCTCGGTAGTCACGCCGCGCACCTGGCACTCGAGCTGAATATCCGGCCGTGCGTCCGTTAGAAATGAGCCGCCGCGATAGTTGAGCAGCCACTCCACGTTGACGTCCTGCCTCAGGGTCCAGAAGGTCACCCCGTAGGCCTTCAGATGGTCCCGCTGGGTCGCGTCCATGGGAATGAGCAGCTTCTGCGGCCATAATAGGTTGGCTGATAGTATCAATAACAGGATGACGGAACGGAGCATGTTATAAGTTTCTAGTTCGTATGTTACGAGTTACGAGTTTCTGGTACTCAGTATCCAGTATCGAGTATCCAGCATCCAATATCCAACATCATTCCGCTCCCGGATTAAGCTCCCTATAGCGCAGACGCACGGCATCACCGTAGATGCTCTGGGGATAGGTGTCCAGGAAGGTAAGGTAGCGGGTGGAAGCCAGCTCGGAGTCCGCCAGCAGGTAGTCAGCCATCTCGGCGGCGAGCAGTTGCCCCAGCTCGGAGAACTCCGTCTCTCCGGGAACGGCATGGCAAAGGCCCTCAGCCTTCACATAGTCGCCTTGGAGCGCCTGAAGGTGGGCCAGCCGGTATTGGAGAATGGGTGAGACGGGCGTGACCTCCGCTTCCAGGGCGGCGGTCAGCAGGGCGATGGCCTCGCTGCGCCGGTCCTGACGGAGCAGACGCTCACTCTGCACGAATGTGTGGTACTGCTGCGGCCAGTCCTGGAACCGGCGCACCAGGGTAGACAGCTCCATCAGGTCATTGAAGTACGGGTCACCGGGACCCAGGGCTACCATCTGTCCCCCGATGTAGGCCAGGAGTGAGTCCTGGTCCCCGGAGAGGAACAGCAGTTCTACGGCCTTGACCTCCACCAGGTTCAACTGCTCCTTGGTCTTCAGCCTGGTAGCGGCCTGCCGGCGTACCTGCTCCGCCGTCTCCAGATCCCCTTTGGCGATCCGGACATCCACCAGGCGCAGAAAGGCTTCCGGGTGGTACTGGCCGGCGGAGCGATTCGCAAGAATAGCCTGGAAGTCGTCAATAGCCCCATCGAAGTCATTGAGAATAAGGTACCTGATGTCCCCCAGCCGCAGGCGCGCCCGCGGATTCCGCCAGGTGGCGATCAGCGAGTCATACAGCACTATCGCCTGCCGTAGGGGATCGAGCTGGGTCTCCGCCACCCGGATGTAGGGGAGAGCAAAAAGGCGGTTCCCCTGGTAGAAGCCGGAAAGGGGCAGGTTCACCTGGTGGACTTTACTGCGTGCTTCGTAAATCTCTGCCAGTGCCAGAATTGCCTGCTCATACAGGGCGACGGCCTCAGGATTGGCGAGCAGCTGCTCCATAACCTGCTGTGCCAGGTCCCATTCCCTTTCAGCCATCAGGTCCCGGCCCAGGTCGAACCGCTCCTTTGGCTGTGCACCCAGCTGCGAATACAGCTCCACCACCCGGTCGAAGTTCCGGTGTTTGAATTCCACCCCGGCCAGGATGCGCAAGGCGGCCGGTGAGCCATGGCTGGTGAGCTTTTCCCGCAGCATGGCGATTACCTCCGGCTCAACGGGAAACTGGAGTATCTGGTTGATCACGCTGCTGACGGCTTGGGGCTGGGTTGAAAGATAGCGCAGGAATTCCTCAGTGGCCAGGTCATAGCTCAGCCGGACGGCATACAGGCGGCCCATGTCCAGCGCAAAGAACCCGGAATCACTCTTCGCTGTCCGGAGGCGCTCCAGCAGAGCAGTACCTTCATCAGTGAGGTTATTGGTGAACAGATGGGTAAGCACCAGCCGTTCGGTCATCCGGTTGCCGGGGAAGCGCTGTATGATACTCTCCCACGTCTCCAAGGCTTGGTTTTTCTGCCCCCGGGCCAGCCGGACGTCCCCCAGCTCCACCAGGCTCTGGATGTCAGCGGGGTAGCGGTGCAGGTGATTTTCAATAACCTGGAGCAGTTCATCATATCGGGCGGAGATTCGCAGGAGGTGCTTTAATCGCTGGTAGTAGCGCACGTTGCCCGGAAACTCCTCGACCAGGCGTACATAGATGGCAAGGGCCTGTTCCGTGTTGCCGGCTTTCTCCAGCTTGAGGGCCAGGTTAAACGACTGCTCGGCTTCCCTGACGGCCTGCCCGGTCAGGGCCTGCCCGGCCCGGGCCTGCGTGGACGGTGTCTGGCTGCTTTTCACAGGCCCGGCAGAGACCATACCGGCTGTCAATAAGGCCAGCAATACAATATAGGATTGTGCCTTTCCGATCATAGGATCCTATCGCTCCGGACTTGATCTGCCGGTCAGCCGCTGGAAGTAGTTCTGGATGATCACTTGGTAGCCCTGCGAATAACCGGTGCGTAGAGCCTTTTCCATGGCCTGCATGATGAGGTCTTCCCGTTCACCCAGGTTGGCGGGCAGGCCGGAGGGGCCGGTATAGGTGAGGATCTGGGCAGGAGCTTCTCCCTTGCGCTCTTCCTTGAAGTCCTGAACAGTAAGCGACTTCTGGCTATCCAACAGGCGGGTTACGATCTGCTGCTGCCGCTCAAGCGTCCGGCGTGTAATCCGGCGCCGCTGGAAATCTTTGATTATATCCTCCATGTCCTGGAGAGCTTGGCCGAGTCCCCTCTGCTTGCCGCCGCTCTGGGAGGGGTAGTCGTCCAGAATCTGCTCCAGAACCCGGGCCAGTTGCCGCTGACGGGCTTGCAGCCGGCGCATGAGCTCGATCCGCGACATGCCCGCCATCTGCCCCAGCTGCATGCTCAAGGCCTGTTCGTTCAGACCCTGTTGCCCCTGGGTGAGGTTCTGCATCCGCTCAAGGAATTGTTCATACCCGGAAGCGGAGCCGCTCTGCTGCATCACGGCCATTGCGTTGCTTAGAGCCACCGCCGTCTCGTTAAGGCCTGTCATGCTCTCCCGCTGTGACCGCGCCGCTCCCGGGGGATCATTGGCCGCCAGGCTCTCGACAGCCTTATGCATGGCTGCGTTGGCTCGACCCACCTTGCGCCCCACTTCGGGCGTGATATGGAACGACTGGCGGCTTAAGGCGATCAGTTGCTCAATAAGCCGGGACATACTCATGAGCAGCTGGTGTTGGGTCTCCGCGGCTTCCCTGACTCGGGGCGAGTTATGACGGAGCTTCTCGGTCTCAAGAAACAGCCGCTCCTGCTGCTTGGACGTGGTCAATACGCCGCTCATAACCCGCTGGAACTGTGTCAGCATCTCGTTGACCGTTGCCCGCTGGAACCGTTCCCGGATGGCTGCCGCTTCATCCCGAAGGGAGCGCAGCAACTCTTCGCTCTGTCGCAGCTGGGACTGACTGGCAGCCATCTGCTGGCTTTGTAGAGACCGGGTTCCCTCCTGGAGGCTCTCCTCCGTCTCCCTGGTCAGGTCGGAGTTACGGAGATCGCTGAGTTGCCGGGCCGACTCAGGACTATAGGGCACAATAGATTCGGCTGCCTCACTCATGGTTTCCTGGACCGCGTTCAAGGCCCGCTCCTGCTCCTTGTGACGGGCAGCCAGGTCACGCAGCTGCCGGGAAGATTCAATCTCGTTCCCCGGCTGAGATCGATCATCCCCAGCGTGCTCCTGCTCTTGCTCTTCTGCGGTGTGGTCGAGCTGTTGTAACAGCTGCTCTTCGGTAGCCACCATTTGTTCCAGACGCTTTGCCACCTCATCCATTTTCATCTCCGCCAGCGCCCGGCGGAAAATGTCCAGAAAGCGGTCCAGTTGGGCCTCAAACTCGCTGGCCTGAAACTGCATATTCTGCAGGGCGTTCTTGAGCCGCTCAGGGTCCATTTTCTCCAGGGCGTCCCGGAGTCGGGCCATGGCTTCTTCCAACTCCGAAGTCATAATCTCCTCAAGCAAGTTCTGTATCTCGTCATACTTCTGGAGGATTTCATCACTGAAAAGGCTGTTCTCCTCGGCCTTGGATCCCAGCTCCGCGATCTGGTTCTGAACCGACTCCATGGCCGCGATGACCTCCTCCAGGGTTGCCAGGACTTCCTTGCCTTTCTGTTGCTGCTCCCAGGATACTTGCTCCTCACCTCGGAAAGCCAGTTCCATTTCCTCCAGGAGAGCTTTCACCTCCTCCAGATCATCCAGCGTACCTTCGGTTATGGCCATGGCTTCGTCGGAACGTTCAGCGGCTCGAGTGAACAGGTCAGTCAGGGTGGGAAGGCGGGCAACCAGTGTGCCGGAAACGGCTTTCCCCGGGCCGGAGATAACATTGTTGTCGTATACTTCCACCTGGAAATGGACTTCGTCGCCCGGGACCAGGTTTAGCGGGCTCAGCTCCCACCCGTGTGTCACCCGTTGGCTCCGCCTGGCGGGCAGCAGCTCAGGAATGCCGTGGGTGTAGATCCGGTCATCCTGGGTCAGGTATTCGGGATGATGGATTTCAAAAGTGACCTGCGCCCGACTGAAGCCGAAATCATCGGATACATCAAAGTGGATGGGCACCATCATTGATTCATCCAGATCAACTGCCACCTTCGGTAGTATCATAGAAAGAATAGGCGCATAATCCGGCAGGGCGGTGAAGGTATAATGGATGGGATTGGTGTTAGTCACCTCGCGCGTATCTATCACCGAAATGGTCACATCCGTGGTCTGCTCCAGAGTGAAGCTGCCGTAAATTGACTTTCCTTCCACAGTGAGGGGAAGCTCAGCTCCATCCAAGTTAAGGAATGCTGAATCAAGGGGCAGGTTGGTCCTTCCCATAAGATTTACCTGGCTGCCGACGAGGGCGGTAATATCGGCCACATTTCCCCCCACCTCCTCGGGCGGTTCGCCGGTATATTCGGGCGGAGTGATAGTGAAACTCAGCTCCTCAATAACGGGACGGTCGATGAGGGTGATGGTATGCGCCAGCGAGGTGATTTGATCCCAGGGGGAGAACCAGGCCGGATTGACAAACCGGGCGTGGTAACGGACGTCGTCGCGGATATCCTCAAACCGGTAGGCGTAACGGTCACCCTCCAGCGGCAGGTTGGCGGTGTAGGCCCGGCCCCGTTGGTCCTCCCAGACCAGTTCAACAGCCGGGGGTACCGCACCAATAGCCGTAAAGAGCACCTTGGTGGTGTCACCCCCGAGGATCTGCGTATCGCCTGTCAGGGAGACGAGGATAAACGGCTTCGGGATGGGGTACTCCCGCTCGGGATGGAGCAGGCGTCCCGCGGCCTGGGACATAGCAGCGGGGGTGATAGCCCACGCCAGTACCAGGAGCCCAAGCACAGCCCCTGTCAGCCGCAAAGGCAGCCGGTAACGGCGGGGGGTTAAGTCGCGCAAGTTCAGTTCTTTGAGACGTCGGGCCATTACACCTACTGACCGGGCGAGAAGGTCGGCGTTAGCCGGAGCTTCCGGGGCAGCCAGGCGGCGCTCCAGCTGCAAGGCGTTGAGGAGCCGGTCGGCCGCGGTACCCAACTGGGCCCCAACCCGGCCGGCTATGGCCTCGATATGCACCCACGGCCACCAGCCGCGCCAGGTACCCAACCACCGCAGGATAATTACCAGGGCCAGAAGCAGCATCAGGTCCATCAAACCCCACATGATCACATTCCGCACCGTAGTGGACAGGTAAAGGTGGCGTTCATACCATGCACCCGTAGTAAAGAAGGCAGTCAACAGCATGGCGGACAGGAGCAGATCGTGTCCCAGTGTGAGGCGCGCCATTCGGTTCCGGACCCGCCGCAGAGTCTGCCGTATTGACTGATCGGTAATCACCGGCTTAAAGCATAGGTGATGATGTTGGCCCCCATCTTCAATGCCGCTTCCCGCAGCTGGGGGACTACGTCATGTACCTGCGGATCCTCCCAGCCGTCACCAAGGTCACACTCGTAGGTGTAGAATACAATAAGGCGGCCTTCGTGGAACAGTCCCAGACCCTGGGACCGCTTGCCGTCATGTTCGTGGATCTTGGGCAAACCCTCGGGGAAGGGGAAGACAATGTTGAAGATGGAGTGATCGGGAGGCAGCTCCACCCAGTCCTTATCGGGGAAGACCTCCTTCATCTCCCTCCTGAAGGCACGGTCCATGCCATAGTTATCGTCGGCGTGGAGAAACGCCCCGCTATGAGGTGGGGACCGCAGCAGGACCGCCTCTTCGTCGGTGAAATGGATATTGCCATGTCCCGTAAGGTAAAGATAGGTACTCCCCCGGAAAGTGTCATCACCGATCGCGGCCCGGACCTCTTCAGGGACTATGCGGATACCGGTCTGCTTCCGGGTATAAGCGATCAGGTTGGGCAGGGAACTGGGATCGGCATACCAGTCACCGCCGCCTCCGTAGTGAAGTCTGGTGATAGTCAGCGCGCCCGGCCCCGCCTGGCCCTGACCTGGGACTGGCATCAGCGTGATTATCAGACCTGCTGCCAGACCTAAAAGAACCAGTCCTGAATATTGGCCGCTGCGAGACTCTAGCCTGCTAGTCATAGCGTTCCTGGAAAAAGAGCGGCTCAGTCTGTAAGGTAGTATGTTCGATTCCCCACTGCTCCCTTAGAAAATTCTGGGTTTCCCGCAGGCACCGGGGCCAGTGTCCTGTTTTGACGCATTCGTCGCTGAGCTGGATATGGGCACTCAGCGCCAGCACTCCCGACGATATCGACCAGATATGTAAATCATGCAGGTCAACAATATGTTCCCTGGATTTAAGTGCTTCCAGGACCTGGTGATAATCGATTTCAGGAGGTGTGCTTTCCATGAGAATATCGATGGCTTTCATGAGCAGGCGCCATCCACCCCGGAGGATGAGGACAGCGATAAGCACACTGACTATAGTATCCACGGGTGTCCAGCCGGTAACAAGAATTACCCCACCCGCTACCATAGCGCCGATAGAGCCCAGGGCGTCGGACAGCATGTGCAAGTAGGCTCCTTCCAGATTGAGATTGGCGCGATGCCCACGGCCGATAATCAGGGCGCTGCCCAGGTTGATAGCCAGCCCTACCGTGGCGATAGCCAGTACCGGTCCCCCGGGAATTGGATGGGGGTGCCCTGTGCGGCGGATAGCTTCAACCAGGATATAGCCGCACAGCAGGATAAGGGCTGTGCCGTTAGCCAGGCCGCCGAGGATCTCGGCCCGGAAATAGCCATAGGTGCGGCGGGGATCCTTGGGCCGTAAGGCCAGCCAACTGGCGAATAGAGCCAGGCCGATTGC
>Ga0209976_10001439_pt1 | contig 14031 bp, 25 predicted proteins | sample SumtaG_FD_182806 | JGI IMG/M metagenome (GOLD analysis project Ga0209976, IMG submission 182806) | Deep subsurface microbial communities from Indian Ocean to uncover new lineages of life (NeLLi) - Sumatra_00157 metaG (SPAdes) (version 2) | ecosystem: Environmental > Aquatic > Marine > Oceanic >...
ATTTTCAGGGGAGTGGGTAGGTGTCGTTTCGTCATTTCTTATAATCTACTCCTGGTACCTTTACAGGTGTTGGGGTATATCTTCTTTGCGCTCTAGATGATTGATATTCGGGCCACCAGATCGGCTCATAATGAATCCATCTAACACCATGCATATTAGCCCACCACCTAAGGAGGTCAGATTCGCTAGTGCTAACTACAATCATCGTACGCGGTTTATTCCAGTGTTCTCTAAAACGTTCAGTGTTTCCAAACATATGAGAGTAAAATTCAACCTGGCAGACTGCCTTGATGAATATCTCTGTTTCAACCTCAATCAAAACGACCTCTTCAGGCAGGATTACTACTGCGTCAACGATAAAGGTACTAGACATAGCCATGCGTTTTTCTTTATCGGTGATAAACAGAGCTGAAATAGAGGGGTCTATCTCTCCGACTCTGACATTTGTTTGCCAAGAACCAGGGGCATAATGCTTCCCAAGATACTCAACTAAGATTCGTTCGTGTGCCCTTACACCCTTGCCACTCAATTTTGTAACACCCCTGGATTACTTACAAGATAATGTTCTAAGGCTCCTATCTCTTTCACATAAGCGAAAAATGCAATACGAAGAACCCCAGAACGATCCTCACCTAGTAATTCACACACTTTATCAAGAAGTTCGACTTGTTTGGTTGATAAATACGTTTTGACAGCGACTTTTGCCATAAAGAAGGCCTCACAAGGTACCTATCACCACATATACTCTTTGCGACTTATAGAGATTACTACATTTCCACTGGAAACAGTGGGGTAAAAACGTAGGAGTAAAACAGAAAATGAGTGAACCTACAAGTATGACCATCACAAGGGTACTACCCCCTAGTGAATGGGTCAAGAAACAGATTAACACTTTGAAAGCAGTCGGAAGAACCAATTACCTACAGGGAATTGCAACCCCAAAGAAAAGCCCTATTGAGGCTGGTTCAAGTGACCAATCTGAAGCAAAGTTCGCAGCGAAAATGCAGATCGCTATCGAGAAGAAATACCGCCAAAAGGGAGTTGCAGCTAGCTCAGATGCAGACTGGTTTAGAATGGCAAAAACACTTGGCGCGGAAAACCTAGTTAAAGGAGTCACAGCGAGAGAGGCAAAAGTCCTCAATTTTGTTAGTAAATATCAGCCAGCATTGCTAACCCACCTTGACACGATTGACAGGATGCCAGTTGCAACACTAGACGAACGGTTAACCAAAATGACCGAGAACGCTAGAGGTCTCGCAGCCCTTCACGGCACGACCAAGGGGTAATCTTGGTATTACCAAGGAGGAAATCAAAAAATGCCAAGAATTAGACCGAAAGTATTAGTTGATGAAAAGTACGAGTCACAGACTTCGTACACCATTAACCTAGACCTACCAGACACCGGTAGGCTATCAACACTATTCCTGAAAGTGAAGGCCAAGACAGCCACTACAGGGAATGCCCCAAATCCTTGGATGAAATACTTGATTTCTAGTGTTTCAGTCAATGAAGGCGGACAAGCCGCTCTGAATGCAGCCCCTCCCGAAGTATTCGCCGCTGACTTCTACTACAAGACAGGGAGGATGCCACAGATGGGTTTCCAAAGACCTGGTGGTGATGGTGCATTAGTAGATGAGGTCATTCCTATTATGTTCGGTGAGAAGATAAATGACCCAGACCACTACATTGACCTCGCTAAACTAAGTGATCCGAAACTCAGTGTCACTTACAACCTAGCAGAAACCGACCATACAGCCCAAACCCTCTGGAATACTGCATATTATCCTCGTTTCACTGTCTTTGCAAACCTGTTCCAAGGAGTAGGCATACCGGCTAGTAAGGGATTCTACAGCCTACGACAAAGTGAACTGTGGACACCGGCTAACTCAGAGAAACATCTATTTGAGGTAAAAGGTCCAAGACCGGTCAAACGACTGTATATGCAACAGGATACATTAATGCCCAATGAGGAGTTCCTGCACTTGGTTAATAGGGTTAGACTCTGGGGTGATAATGAGGGAATAATTCCATTCGATATGGAAGCATGGCCCTACACAGAACTCATCAGGGAACTGTACGGAATCTGTGAAGTAGATGCATATGTTCCTTATGCCAAAGGTGGACAGGGAATAGATATAGTTACTGATAGGTTCCTCGGTGGAACAGTGAAACTTCCAGTGACCCCTACGGTTCAAGCACACATTCAAAATGCAGCTGGGAGATATGGTACTTTCAAGTGTATCACTTCGTCAAGTGGTGGAGCAAGTACAGCTGTCCTTCAGGCCGAACTCAATATCAAAGGATTAGCACCTTGGAGTGTCTACCCTATTGATATGGAAAAGATGCTTGGGATGGAACACCTTAGACCAGAAGAGTTTGCTCCAATGTTCCTAGAGTTGGAACATGCTTCGAATGCTGGAGACTACAGCGCGTCAATGAGGATTCACACACAGGACCTCGTTGTCTAGTAGTACATCCATAGAACCGATTGCATAGGAGTCAACATCAAATGAAGTGGAAGCCATATAGATACACTACAATAGTCGAGGCTCAGGCAAGAGTAGAAACCGTCAAGGGCACTAAAATCCCTGATGGTTTCTTTCTGGAAATAACCCAGATGGCAATAATTGATATTACCACCGGCGGCAAGAATCTAGCGATCGGTTTTATCAACTTAACAGGGACCTTTGAAGTGTTCTGTGAGAATGAAGGGACCAACATTCACCACCATGAGGGGAATGGTAGAAAATTCGTCTTTGCTGGCGAACAGCCAGCCGGTCGAATAACCACAGCCACAGCGGGGGATGATTGTCACTTTAGTGTCAATGGCAAACTCCATCCGGTAGAGTTGGAGGCTGTCCCAGATGCCGAAATACAACCTGAAAATTGATTGCCCCATTACTGCAAGCCATAAGGATAGGGTTATCACAGAACTTAAGGTAAGTCAGGGTGTTATCAGTCAGGTTTCTGTAACCTGGTCATTCGGAAGTAATTTTCTTAATGCTCTAGTTGTCAGATATGAAGGCGGTCAGATCATCCCCAGTGAAGGCGGCGGGGAATGTAGAGGTAACGGAGACCCTGATACCTGGCCTGAATATATAGAACTGGATCGTACTCACCCAAAACTCGATATTGAAATCTGGAACGACGGCAACACCTACGCTCAAGATGTTCTATTATCAATAGTGATATTGCCGAGAATGCCGGCTTGGGCAAAAGCAATAACGGAAGTTGCGGATGCATTACGTATATTCCTTGGATTAGCATAAACTAGCAAAGGTGATTTCAATGTCAGGACACGAAAAGCACTATATACCGCATGACGATCTGTTAGCACTCATAGGGACAATTACGAACCTTCAAACAGCAATGGAAACACTGGATGCCGATATTAAGATATTCAACAATACCTTTTTATTGCCCAGTACCCAAGAATCAGAAAATTTTGAATATACTCTAGACGGAGCAACCAACATTACAGAAGTGCTAATGAATGAAATATTAGATGCATCTACTAACCGGTACTTGCAAGTATTGACAATCGCACTCACTAACCCCGACGGAGAGATAGCCCTACAGCGTGATAGTGATATTCTAATAGGGGTTTCTGATGGTACGAGCGTAAACTATCTTACTGAAACGCTGTTCAAGAATCAAAGTCAATGCATGAATCTTAGTGATGATAATTGGTATTACTATAAGACCTTTGACATGAAAGAGTCGTTAGTGCCTGCCGGTGGTAAACTTGGAGTGTTGTTAATTGCCGGACAAATCAGAGATAAAACACAAATCAACATCAGTATTCTACATAGTGCCTTAGCAAATGTGGAATAATAGGAGAAACAAAGAATGGGATCGGATAGAAGATTAATAGACAGCGGAGAAAATGAAGCACTTGTCACAGCGGCGCTAGATGCTCTCAAAGTAGAGTTGATTGATTCTGCCGGTGTATCAATAGAGGATTTAGAAACCGCATTAAACAATCTCGAAGAAGCATTACACTCAGTCAATACAGACTACTTGAAGGTGCAAAGTAGAGATGCTGCCGGAAACCTCATGCCAAGCATGGATGCAGTAACGAGAAAGGGTTTTGTGGCAATCACGGACGGGACTGATACATTAGGCCTACTAAAATCAGCCGACGCTTTAGATGCGGCTGTACCAATGATGCCAATTGCCACCAGAAGGACTGTCTCAGGAGCTGCAACATACTTCCCCTCAGCCTTCGCCGCTGATTCTAATATATCCAAGGGTGCAATTATTCTCCCTGTCACGCCAATGACGCGACAAAATGAAGAAGGCGCACGAATCCACACAAATGATGCCTGTTTCGTGGTGAGTTATGAAGTTGAATCTGTTGTAGCAAAGACCGGTTATGTGCTTGTCGATCTGTCCAATGCGACTAACTACCCACACACCGCAACAACAGAAATACATGTAGACTGGCTGAGTTTTAGTATGCTAGGCGATGTCACAGCGGAAGGACACGTTAAAATAGGTTTCATATCTGCCATTGACGCTGAGAAAGGGACAATGAAAGCATTTGTCTGTAAACCCGTAGATAAGGGTGCACGAACCGCACTTATCAGTCGGCAGTATAACCCCTCAGCCATTCGATGTAAGACTGCCGCGGTATTGGCAGGAGGCGGGATGAACATTGTCGATGATACAACCTTTCAGACAGATGTAGAATTAGCCGGTACTTATACCGCTGTCGCACCAGCATTAGGCGATCTCGTAATGCTGATTGATTGGATCGCAGGGTCATTTGAGACCGTGTCTGTGACAATTGGCTATCACACGATTTAATACCCGCCATGGAAAAATACTTAGAACACGTGTTCTAACTTTTCTTAGAAATCACGAAGCACACTTAAGGGAATATGCTCAATTAGATAGAGAGGTAACGATTTAATGAAACAAGCGAATATAGTAATTCTTGTAATCGTGGTTTGTATAACAATGCTTGAAGGCATAGCCCTAATAATGGGCGTAGATGGTCAATTCTTCGCAACATCAATAGCCGCTTTATTTGGCCTTGGTGGTCTTGGCAGTGGCTTTCAATTGCATAAGCATAAAACGAAGTAAATTCTCAATATTATGGAGCAAACAAAAATGAATATCACTGGAATATTAATCGCACTAGCATTTCTCGTAGGAGCAATCACAAAAGTGCTAATTCCATATTACAACAAATGGAGATTGGATGGAAGGCCGTTTAACTGGCACTACATCCGACCTATTATCATTGCTGTAATTACCGTAATCCCTGCGATCCTCGCAGATTTCTTATTATTCACTCCCGCACTAACCGTCGACATGACAATCATAATTATTCTAGCGTTCTTTGCTGGTTGGGGTGAGAGTGACGGAGCGAAAGCCTTTCTGGAATGGCGCGGTCTCATTGACAAGGTTCTAAACAAGATCGGGGAGTATTAGTTCTATGTCAGAACAACCTCCCGAACCAGGACCAGAAGCCCCCGAATGGTTGGAGACCTACAAAAAGCGAACCGCGCTAATTGACGTAATCGCAATGGCTTTTGATACCTCCATTTCCGATAAAGAAGTGAGAGAGGCATTAGTTGAAGTCAGTAAACAACTAGGCGATATGTTCCAGCCTGGAGGAGCACCCCCAGGTTGAACGATAAGTCCAAAGAACCAGAAAAGAAGGCAGTACATACTGTCACAGTTCTAAATCGCATAGAAACGACAACAACCAAAACCATAGGACAACCTAAACAGCAATTGATTATTACGTATGTAGGGGCAGGTCTAGCCCCTGCAACCATCCGAATCCTTAAGGATGATTATACCCTCGAACTTGAAAAGACAATAATCAAGGCAGACATAGAGAAAAGGCTAAAGCGGAAGGCTGAGTCATACACTGTATAAGGTGTATGCTTTCTATGAGCGAAGAAGAATCAGACCTAGTAATTCCAGATGTACCAACAGTAGTATGTCCACCAGGTTATCACTATTCCAGATTATTAGATAAATGTGTCCTTGACACTGATGAACCAGACCCCCCACCAGAACCCCCACCGGTAACAGACCCTTGCCCTGCAACTTGGCCTTGGCCTTTTTCCTTAGTTGAAGTCGCCCTTTGTAATATAACAAACTGGATAGGACAAGCCGCTGTTCTTGCAGTTCAACCGGTTAATGATTGGTTGTGGACTGTTGGAACCTGGATAAGTGACCAGGTAGGTTACGGTCTCGAAGCACTAAGTACAAACATTTCTGGATTCGTTACCGATCTGTCTGTTTTTGTGACTGAAGGATTTAATGTCATAGGAGAACAAGTAAACAGTTTCGTTACAAATCTCTCTGTTTTTATGACTGCAGGATTTGATTTCATAGGAGAGCAAGTAAGCGGTTTTGTAAATACTGTTGGCACCCTCATTAATGACGGGTTAATCACAGTAGGCACAACAGTAAGCGCGCACCTAGATTCTTTCTGGATTGCTGTTAATACCGGTCTTGCTGATGTTGCAAACGTAATTGACAGCACAGTAGGCGGGTTATTTGATTCACTTCTAGGAGTGGCAGGAGATATAATAGACGGTCTAGCAGCTGCATTAGGACCGGTTCTCTCATTCATCTGGACAAGTATTGCACCCGCGGCAATAAGTATAGCAACCGGATTAATGGAGATCGTTCAAACTATTGCGGATGCTGTAAACCAATTCGTTGTGACTCCCATAATCGGTTTGATAACTACTGCCGTTGAAGCAATACTGCCAGGTTCACCCCCTCCAGAGATAGAAGCGGCGTCGGCGTCAATTGCTAATGCAATGATAGGATTTATGGGCAGACATTCACCACATGAAGGAAGCAGCCCTCCACCGTTAATATCATTAATCACACAGGCTGGTGCATTAACAGCCGGAATTATAGGGATGTACATGACAACTCACACCGTCAGCCTTGCCTTAGACCTAGCGCACCCCGTAAAGAACCCAGGTTTCAAAGCGGCAATCATGGACATTATGCACACATTCAACACTGAAGATGTAATTGGGCCAATAGTACAAGCCCCAATTTGGGCAAGCACAATCACACCTCTTAGAATGCGATACAATCAACTATTCCCATTCAAGGTACCTGATGCAAGATGGTTACCACAACTAGCAGCCGAAGGTGTCATTGATAACGATCTGTATATAGAAGCAATGAGTTATCATGCACATGACGCTGAATGGGCAGGTATTATGAAAGCCGGAGAGGCAGCAGTACCTTATTACAACGATCTCAAAACAATGCTATGGCGGGAAATTATCACCATTGACCAAATGAGAAATGCTCTTAGATTTCAAAGATACAGTGAAGAATTTATATCAGGATATGAAAACATCATTGAACAATTACCAGGGCGCGGAGATTTGATAACTATGATGGTGAGAGAAGTTATAGATTTAGAGACCTTCATAGAGACCATGTTACACCAGGGCACAAGTGAAGAATGGAGCATACGCCACTATGAAGCCCACTGGATATTACTGCCATTAGGCAAGGTCGAAGATGCAAGATTCAGAGGTCTAATCAATGACGAAGAATTATTCACATATCTGAAATTACATGATTACAAACCCGAACCCCGACCAGGTATTAACACAAGTGACCAAGAGATCGCGGGTAAATTAATCTGGAAGAGACCAGGCCGGATTGAAGCAAGATGGATGTATAAGTGGGGATTCATAGACCAAACAGGCATTGAGGATTTACTGATTCAAGACGGACTCGACCCCGAATACGCGCCAATAGTAGCAGCGGCAACAGCAAGAAATCAGATGCTTGCAGAAATCAACCGTCTCCGTGATAATGCAAAGAAGGACTTTGGAAAAGGATATATTACACAAGAGCAACTTATAGCCGATCTGTCAGGCCTTGGATATTCTGAAGACCTCATTACTTTTCATATTGCTGATGCTCGGTCAGATGCAAACCGGTTACTAACACAAGACATTGTAACCAACTATGCAGCGGCTTATCTGAAAGACCTTGTAGATGAAACACAACTTGAAACAGGTCTCGCAGAATACATTGTTATCCCTGAAGTTCTAGAAACCGAGTTAGAATACTTGTGGATAAAGAAGTACAAGAAACCGAAGGCGTGATAATATGAGATGTCCAAAGCACCCTAAACAATGGCTTTATGAGAACATGATGGAAACAGAAGGTTATTGTATTAAGTGCCACGAATGGTATAACCTCGATAAGGTGAGACCGTAATGAGCGAAAAAGAGAAACCGAAACCTAGCGATCCTGTAAAGGCACTAATCAAGGTTGTAGAACCCAAGAAGAAAGAACCGGCAGCATAATTATATAATTCGTGGTCGACCAAATTCTATATAATCCTTCTGCAGGTAATCTATATAATTTTACACGTGTCCAATTACACAATGGTTATTAGGAACCATCAGCATAAATAGTATCAAGGGTGCAAGTAGTAATCTGTTCCGCGAACGGATGTTATAAAAATTCAAACCTCCTCTAGATTTAATTTTTCTTGCACCCTTACATAATTAATCTTGTAGCATAGCGATTACTTTTTCTTTCCGACGTTTATCTATAAGATGCTTTACAGAATGATCGGTAAAATACAATTCCACAATTCCACGAAAGAAATCCGAGGGAGTATTCCATAATTTGTTAACAGAACACTCATGCTTGATTTTTCGCTTAAGATTAATCTGTAAAAGAAAAGTGGTTATCTTCATTTTTATGAGAACTCCATCTTTTTAGTACAATCGAGTATCACACGTATAGTACCTGCAAATTCCGTCTCTGGTTCAACAAACTCTTCTATCTTTCTTTTTATCTCATTAAGAAATTCTGATAAAGGTTTATCACTTGTAAATTCAAATTCTGTATCAATCTCAATCTTATGCTCTATGCTCATGTAATCACCTAACAAAACATAATATTGAGATATTAAATAAACCTTCTGTATTGGTGAAAAGGAGCCTTATGCGGTCCGTTACAAAATACTTAGAACACGTGTTCCAAGAATTTCACGGTCTGGAATTGACGGGAAACCTCATTATAACGCATTAGAACACCATTCATAATATCAAGATATTAGATATTATGCTCCGCTAATGTACTAGAATACACGGAGTAATTTATCATAAGGAAGGTCATAAACGCTCGAAATATCGCCAATCGAGAGGACACATATCAATTAATCAAGATAATCGAGTATCATCATTCAACACCAAGAAAGGGGTACTATAAGGTCTCTAAATCCAGATTTGAAGGGGTCACGAAACCAAAAATATGATATTATGCCTCCGCGAGATAGGGTAAACGGTTTCAAAAATAAAACGCTGAAATTGAAGGAAAAGATCGCAATATTGCACCCCCTCCCCCCATCATTTCCAATGGAACTTATTTGACTAAAGCCCCCGAAATTTATTATCTGTAATAGCCGGCGTCTCTACGAGACGCCTTCAGTGGCACTTGACGTAGGAGATATAAAGGCGTCGAGCATAGAGAGGCATACGGATTTCCACTGTAATAAATGTTTGGAGACCCCCTTGTTTCTTATCGAGATCGTCAAACTAGGAGCATTTATATAAAGATGTATTTTCTATATAAAACGGAGGATTTGAATATTGACTGAAGAAAAAGATAAAACTAAATCAAAATCGAAAATACCATCTAATTTATGCTTTGGATGCGGAGGTCTGAAAAGACCCGAACTCATTCTGAGACCTGTTGAAACAGCTGAACTTGACAGACTTCTTGAATTGAATGATTGGCGCGCCTGGGCAATGAGGTTACTAGAATTATCAAAACCCGAATTACAAGAAGCAAGAGAGAAATTTGCAGATGTACTAGGGGAGCATGGTTGAATATGTCCGATCCCACGAAGCAAACCAAGATCGGAGAACAACCAGACGATAACATAGCAAATGTGACTAAACTTATTCTCGATCTGGTGAATGCTCCGGCATACGCGCTCTTTATGGTCTACAAGAATTTCAAACGTGAATTAAAGGCCATACATGATATTGGAAAATCAATAGAAGCATATCGAACCTTACACTGTAACCTTGCTATACTCAAGACCGCATTAGCACTTCAAGGTGTGGATGCAGACAGCGAGAAATTATGAAAAAGGAGAAATGAAAAATGGATAATGAAATTAGCCAAACAGTAGATACATTATGTAACCTACAAAAGATACATGACAAGAGAATAACAGAACTAGCAAACCGAATAACCGATAATGAGAAACTAGCCACAACAGAACTATCATATATTAAGAATGTCCTTAGAGATACAGATAGAAAGTTTGCAGAATTACAAACAAAACATGACCTGTTTTTAGACCGATATGATAGAACAATATTCTTTCTAATTGGTGCCTTTTCTGCAATGCACTATGAAGAAACATCTAACGCCCTTCGTCATTTACAGAAAATTGAAAAGAAAGAAGAGTGAGACCGTGAAAACAGTAGAACAAATACTTGAGAAATTTGGAGATCGCCAGGCAGTAACAGACGATGCGACCCATTTCAACTACAACGATCTCTTACAATTCGTACCCTTCAGAACAGTTTACAAGTACCTGGATGATAAAGTAACGCCTATTAAATGGGGTGCATATTATCTCCTATTGAATAAGCAGAACGTAGTTAATGCAATGCGCAGACAAATGAAAATAGCATGGGGTAACATCTGCTATAATCGAAGTCTGAATACCGCAAAAGACCTAGCCCATTTCAAGGCGTGGTTATGGATACTAGAAAGGGACAAACTGATAAGTTTCATTGAAAGCCCAAAGAATTATCCTTGTCACGGTGCCCCTTGCCTTCGAGAGATCTGTAACGCGTTCAAGTGGAATTGGACCGACTTCGTAGACCCGCGAGTATATCATATCGCTAAGAGATATATCAAAGGAAGGAATTGTTAATCAATGAGTGGACCGGATAACCCTTGCCGATCCTGTGCTTATTGTGTTGAAAAAGATAAACACGATTGGCATTTGAATATTGACGTCTGTATGAATCCGCAGAGAAATGAACTAACTGAATCGACATACAGAGCAACCAATCACGAAGGGCCAAATTGCGCCCACTACGACAAAGGGCGCCAAACACAAATGAAGGAGTTTTCATAAATGGGACACAACACAACAGTACTATGCACGATTGATAATAGAGACATGGAGAAAATAGATAAGATGATTGCTTGCCTTAATGCAAAAAAAGACGCATGGCAGCGCGATTGCAATAGACAGGCTATAATTCGTTGTCTTGTAGAATGGGCATTAAAACAAGGTCTGGTTCTTGATAGCAGATACAGCAAAGAGGTCTATGTTGTCAGACAAAATATATAAAATCCACTGGCCAGCGAGAAATATATAGAAAATCAAGAGGTTAAACAAATGAATCGAGAAGAAATAAGCAAAAAAGTCCAAGAAGGGGATGAACGTTTTTTAATCTGGGTGGGTTATATTCTAGATGAAGATGAAGAAGGAAGGGAAATTGAATATTTTGGCCGCTTTGTTAAAACAAAGAAACAGGTGATCGGTATAACAAGGTCAATGATAGACAATACCTCACCATATAGAATTATCATACAAGACACTCAAGCATTTAAAACAAAGCCATTAGAAACCCAAACAGCATTAGAAGACTTCTTCAAACTTAGTCCGACGTCAGAAACTATATAGAATCTGCTCGAGCCATTTCTATATACAGGTGAACATCATGGAAGTAATAGATCTCTTCAGTGGATTAGGTGGTTTCTCACAGGCATTTGTAGATAGGGGCCATAATGTAAAACGTTATGATTTCGACCCGAAGTTTTCAGATATTCCTTTCACCAGGACCGTAGATGTATTTGATCTAACTCCGATTGATATTGAAGGGGCGGATATTATTTTAGCAAGTTTTCCGTGTAATCATTTTTCCCCAATGTCCAGTCATTATCACTGGCCCAAAATGCAACCCACAAAAGAAACGAGAGAAGTAATCAAATCATTGAAGGAAATTCTCTTACTTATTGCACGTGCAAATCCTAGATATTGGATACTTGAGAACCCTGTCGGATTAATGAGGCGTGCAATAGGCAAACCTGCAATGCTTACGCATTGGGCGGCATGGGGTTCTAAATGGTTAAAGCCCACCCATCTATGGGGAAATTTACCACCGATTGATTGGAAAAGTAAGAATGGTTGTAAATGGGAAAAGGCACCAAGAGGTAGTAAAAAAGGGGTCCAGGATGGGAAAACATCATCTGCAATCAGAGCATTAATCCCCTACGAGTTCTCTCTTGCTGTATGCCTAGCAGTAGAGGGCAAAAGTGAGCAAACCACACTTACTTAGAACACGTGTTCTAAGGATTCCAAGGGTTTATATTCTGAGACCGTGTCTATAGAATCAAGGATTTCTAAGTAAATCCTAGTCAGGGGCGCAAACTCTCGCGGTGCAACTGAGAACCAAACGAGAATATGACGTTAAACCGCGCCCCACTCTCAAACAATTATCAAACATGCTTGGGGAAAGCCACTTGTGATATTGCGCGCAGATTCATCATAAGTAATGGGTGAACCCAAGCCCCCTTTCACTATTTCTTATTCAAACCGATAATATTATCTTCGGGTACCCCTCTCTTTCCAGTGAAATATTATGCTAGTTAAAATCGAAGAAATTGTAATTCCTGAAGAGAGAGCACGTTCTAGATGGTCCCCAGAACAAAAGGCAATGCTTGAAGGTGCCGTGAAAGAATATGGTCAACTATCCGATCCTCTAGTAAGAAGGCTTCCAGATGGAAGTTTAGAATTGCTAGATGGCGAATCACGATTAAGAGAATTTATGGCCGCTGGTATTGAAGAATGCGAAGTTAAAGTAGTAGACCTAAACGACAAAGACGCCAGTTTAGTTAATGTAATGATGAATATTGCAAGAGGCAGCCAAGACCCTATGGGGATCGCCTTAGCATTCAGTAAAGCAATTAAAGAGGGACACACTGAGGAAAAGATCGCCCAGGCTACAGGACACTCACGCGAATGGGTACGATTCCATATTGACCTTAACATACTCCCAGAGGTATATCAGGATGCCCTACGAACCGAAGAAATCAAGGTTGGACACGTTAGACAGGCATTTAGATTACCTACTCCGGCCGAACAAACAGCATGCTTGAATCTTGCTATAACTCACAAATACAAGGTCAATGTTATAGAAAATTACGTTGATAACATTATGGCAGAATATGAAGCAAACAGGATTCTGCAAGAATATATCACAGTTGTAGACACTACCCCCAGAGTAGACCCACAGAGATTAATACATACGACTAGGTGTCTAGCCTGCAATGAGCAGAAACCATCAGGTGAGATCTGCCACCCAGTAATATGTGAGGAATGTTACGCACTCTTGAGAGCAATTGTACCTACTATAGGATGCGGTTCAGAAGGAATACAGCGATTTAACGACATGCTGAACCTCTATAGACAGTATGTCCAAGATGCACAAAGAGCCGAAGCACCCCCACAACCGGCACCAATTACACCCCCACAACCATCCCCTCAAGTACCTTCAGCTACTGAAATAGTTGCAGATGATTCAACGATAACAAAACCGCCAGGTATGCCTGTTGAAGAATGGGAAAACCTGAAACAAGCATTAAAAATACGTCACTCTTGAGGAACGGTTTCTAAACCTACAGAAAAGCGTTTCTTTGGGCCAAATCCTACCGCGGCAATCGTGATCCCTGCATTCTGTATTGCTGCCTGCGGTAAAAGTGCCTTCAATTGTGGTACTAGAGTCTTCTGCCCTAAATCATAATAGTGTGGATAAAGGGGTTTCTCTGTTGTGGGTAAATGCATTCTCAAGACCTCATACCATCTCAGAGTTCCAGGGGGAAGCCAAGGCGGTTGTGTTTGCGCTTTTCCAATTTCCCAAGATATAGGATGAAAAGTCATAGGTGTCCCTTCGATTACTTCTAAGAACTCATACGGTCCAGGTAGTGTTTCTAATTCGGGGAATGCCATAGACTACTCCCCCCCCTCCTGCAAAT
>Ga0209976_10001440_pt1 | contig 14023 bp, 8 predicted proteins | sample SumtaG_FD_182806 | JGI IMG/M metagenome (GOLD analysis project Ga0209976, IMG submission 182806) | Deep subsurface microbial communities from Indian Ocean to uncover new lineages of life (NeLLi) - Sumatra_00157 metaG (SPAdes) (version 2) | ecosystem: Environmental > Aquatic > Marine > Oceanic >...
TTTTGATAATGGATTTTCTGGATCTGCAAGAATAGGTAGGATTTTTATAAAAGGTTCTAAAGCATTTAAATTAATGAAGAAAATAAATTCAAGAATCACATAATTAATAAACACAAAGGAAATGAATTGTACTATTCTCCGAGGAATAGAATATCTATGTTCTTTTAGATTCAATAGAAATCCACATGGTTAAAAGTTTTAAGATAATAAATAATTACTCTTTAAAAAAAATTAAGTTTTCATTTAAATTTCAAAATTTACCCTTTTGAAAAAAGATAATAATGTGGTAAAAATTATTTTAAAATAAGAGTTTCACGATTTTTAGGCGCTTTAGTTGCTTTTCTGAGCTTTTTATGAATCATAGTGCCTAATGAAACGCATTTTTCTGAGGTTCCATGGTTTGTGATGACTATCTTTGGTCTAGGTTGAATTCGCCTTAGAAATTGTGATATTTGACTCCTTGAAGAATGTCCGCTAAAGCCTTCCAGTGTAAAAACATTAAGATTTAATTTTACTAATTGAGTTCTTCCTTTTGCATCAATATATTGAAATTCTCGGAATCCTCGTTGAATTCTATTGCCTAGCGTTCCAGAAACTTGATAAGAAACGAAAATTAGAGCATTGTTTTTATCATTTGCCAAGACTCTCAAATATTGGACAGAAGGACCTCCTATTAGCATTCCGCTGGTTGCCATAATAATACAAGGCCCTCCTTTTTGCACATCTAATCTTTCTTCGTGGGATGTTATAGTTGTAAAAAAGTCGCTTAAAAATGGATTTTTACCTTGATGTAATATTTTTTCCCTTAGATCGCTACTAAGAAAATCAGGGTTAGCAGTATGTATAGCCGTTGCCTCGCTGATTAATCCGTCTATAAAAACAGGAACATTTTCAATCACACCTTTAGTAATAAATTCTTCTAAAATTATAATTAATTCTTGCGCCCTCCCTACAGCTAATACAGGTATTAATATTTTTCCTCCTTTTTTGATCGTTGAATTTAAGATTTGTTTGAGTTCTCTTTCTGATTCTTGCCTACTAGGAATTCGATCTTGGGGTCCACCATAAGTAGCTTCAAGGAGTAAGCCTTCAACCCGGGGAAACTTAACATTAGCTTTTTCTAACAATCGAGTTTTTTGAAATTTAAAATCTCCGGTATATACAAAATTATAACCTCCCTTTCCAAAGTGTAAGTGTACGATTGAAGAGCCTAATATATGACCCGAATTATGGAGTGTCAATTTAATATCCGGAGCGATATCAGTAACTTTGCCCCATGAAAGGGGAATAGTATGAAGGACTGTTGTCTTAACATCTCTCTTAGAATAAGGACTCATCATCCCTTCTTTCTCACATATTTGGACAAAATCTAATTGTAACATGGTAGATAGGTTTCTAGTAGGTAATGTACTATAAACAGGCCCTCTGTAACCATATTTGAATAGAAAAGGTACAAGTCCACAATGATCTAAATGTGCATGGGAAATGATTATGGCATCTAAATCTCGTACGGAAAATTCCGGAATTTCAAAAAAAGGATATCTTTCTTTAGGATTTCCAACATTTAATCCACAATCAAGCAAAACATTACTATCTCTAGTTTGCATAAGTATACAAGATCTACCAACTTCTCGAAATCCTCCTAAAGAAGTCATACGAACACATAGGTCTTTAAAAAGGATTGGACGATGTATTCTATTCCCAATTGCTAATAAAATATCTTTCTGAGTTTGTCTTTCTTGTTTAAGCATGCCTCTAATTAATTGGATTGTTCGTGATGGTAATGGAGGAGTTCTTATCGTTTTTGGTTGCCAGAATGTATTCGCTCGTATTTCTTTTAAATTAACCCCTTTTTTACCAATAACTAACCCCGGTTTGACTGATTCAATTATTACTTCCCCTCTAGTATGATCAAATTCAATGACCGTAATTTCAGCGTCTTCACCTATTAAATTCCTTATATAATCCTCTGTTTCGTTAGGATCTTTTCGTTTTTCTACATTCCATCTAAAAACTACTCTTTTCCTCATTAATTTTGCGAGATCCTTTAGAACAGTTGAATTACCATCTATACTTATATCTGTATTCTCAGAATAAACAGCGATTTCAGGACCTTCAAATTCAATTTTTTCAACTTTTACTTCAGGAGGAAGATTTGCGACAATCTCATCCTTAATTCTTTGCAATTCACTCTCAAAGCTCATTTTTTGCGACTTCTCCTATAAATAATTAATGCTTTAAAAATCTCTTTTTTTTATATTAAATTAATCTTTTAAACTGCGTACTAAAAATTTTATTTATTTACTACAAAGTGTATTTATATATGAAGATATTTCGATTATTTGTTAATTCTATTTTTGAATAAACGAGATAAAATTCTCTTACATAATTTTGTTTATGAGAGAATTTAATTAGAAAAAATAATTTCTATATTTCTAATATTATAATACTAATTTTCAAATAAAAACCTTATGATTATGGAAAATTAGCCACGATTTCTTAATATTCATATAGTTTATGGCAAAATTTCAAATTTTATGAGATTAGATAAAGTTTTTTTCTAAATGAAAATTAGACGATACATGACTGAAGTAAAAATAGGAGCAGTCGCCAGCGGTGGTGGTAGTAACTTTGAGGCAATAATAAAATCAACTGAAAGTGGAATTTTAAAAGATAAAGCTACTGTTGAAGTATTAATCTGTAATAAAGCTGGAGCGTATTGCATGGAACGAGCCAAAAATCACAATATACCGTATGTCTTAATTGAATCTGATAAGCATGAAGGCACCAGAGAAGAATTCGATGCGAAATTGATTGAAGTCCTGGATAAATATGAATGTGAACTCATTGTTCTTGTAGGATATATGCGGTTTGTTTCCTCAATGTTTATTGACCATTTTAATGGAAATGCTATGAATATTCATCCTTCATTATTACCTTCTTTCAAGGGAATGCATGCCCATAGAGATGTGCTAGAATATGGCGTAAAGGTTTCAGGGTGTACAGTTCATTTTGTAGATCCACACGAAGATCATGGTCCTATAATAATACAAAAATGTGTAGCGGTTTATGATACAGATACAGAAGAAACCCTTGGAACAAGAGTATTGGAATGGGAGCATAAAGTCTTTCCTAAATGTATTGAACTTTATTGTGATAAAAGATTACACATTGAGGGTCGAATAGTTAAAATTGATGGAGAAGTTAAATTATAGGCTTAATTATGCATACATGGGAAATGATTTTTTAATGAGCTATCTGACCCAACTGAGATTGGTATCGGATATACCAATTAAATGAAGAAGATCTTGAGTAGCAAAAAAGTCATTTCCCTCCTTTAATTTTAAGCTATTATAACTAAAATTTTAATCTTATAAACTATATCTTATAGTAATATTGCACAAAACAACTACTAAAAAAAATGCCACTTAGGAAAGAGATTGCAGAAATTCTTAACTTAATGGAGAAGACCAACAATATAAGAAATATCGGATTTGTTGGCCATATTGACCATGGTAAAACAACACTATCTGATTCACTCCTGAGTGAAGCAGGCTTACTGAGTCCAGATTTAGCTGGAGAGGCACGCGCTTTAGATTTTCTCGAGGAGGAACAAAAGCGGGGTATCACGATGAAATCTGCTAATATTTCATTGTATTATGAGAAATCTCTCGAGGGGCATGAACCTTTTCTAATTAACTTAGTAGACACGCCAGGACATTTGGATTTTAGTGGAAAAGTCACGAGGGCATTGAGGCTTGTGGATGGGGTAGTAGTGGTTGTTGATGCGGTGGAAGAGATAATTACGCAATCGGAAACTGTAATAAGGCAAGCATTACAAGAAGGAGTTAAACCAGCACTTTTCATTAATAAGGTGGATAGATTAATTAGGGAATTAAAACTTTCAGATGAAGAAATTAGGAAAAAATACATAAGAATAATTAACGATTTCAATACTCTGATAGAAAGATATGCAAAGCCACCATTTAATAAGGAATGGAAAGTATCTCCTGCTGAAGGAAATGTAGCGTTTGGTTCTGCGCTCCATAAATGGGGCTTCACCGCCAAAATCATGGGAGAAAGTGATATCAAGTTTAGCGGTATAAAAACACGTTACCAAAAAGAAACATATTCTAAAGATTCCTACAGTGATTTGCAAATTTATCTTCCAATACACAAGGCAATATTAGAAATGGTCGTTGACCATCTCCCAAATCCTATTGAGGCTCAAAAATATAGAATTAAAAAGATCTACGATGGAGATCTGAATTCAGAAGTAGGAAGGGCTATGATCAAATGCGATCCTAATGGCCCATTAGTAATTTATTTGAGTAAAGTTCAAGCTGATAAACATGGTTTAGTCGCAACAGGAAGGATTTTTTCAGGGAAATGCCCAAAAAAAAAGGAAATATTTCTTTTAAGAGAAAATCATTATGAAAACATTCAGAGAATTGCAATTTTCATGGGACAAAGAAGAGAACAAGTGGATGAGATTCCTGTGGGTAACATTGTAGCTATAGAAGGACTTAAAGAAATTAAAAGTGGAGAAACGCTTGTTGAATCTAAATATCTAGATCAAATAGTTCCTTTTGAAAATGTGAAATATATTACCACACCCGTCGTAACTGCATCAATAGAGCCGGAATACTTAAGAGATTTGGAGAAAATGAAAGAACTCATTGAAAACTTGTTAATTGAAGATCCAAATTTAAAATTCGAAATTAATGAAGAAAATGGAGAATTTTTGTTATCTGGGGTGGGACCACTGCATCTTGAAATCAGTACTAATGAATTGGGAAAAAGAGGAGTGCCTGTCTCTATCTCTGAACCAAGAGCCGTATTTAAAGAGTCTTGTAAATATCAATCATCATTGATTAAAACATTTTCTCCCAATGGTAAAAATTCACTTGAACTAAAAATAGAGAGACTAGATATTAAATCTGTTCGATTCTTTCAATCTACAGATTACCGCTCTATAAAACCTTATAGTAGATTAAAAGAAGTCTTAAGCAAAAAAACTAGTCTTAATGAGGCTGAAATCAAAAAGTATTGGAAAACTGACGAAGATCAAAACGTATTAATTTATTTAGGAAATTCTGAATTTAATGACTTTTATAAAGATCTTATTCAAAAAATAATAGAAAAGATTCATTTAAATGGCCCGCTCTGTGGCGAAAAATTAACAGAAATTAAAATATCAATAAATGAATTGAACATCATTGAATTAGATGAGGAAAATGCTTTCACAGAATTATCCACAATGTTTTATGATGCTATAAAACAAGGATTAACTGAAAGTGAATTAATCCTTTTAGAACCCATATATCATACAATTATCCAACTTCCTCCAGATTACATCAAAAATGTCCTTACTATTCTTTCAAAATACTCTGCTAAGATTAAAACTATTGACCAAGAAAAAGAATATCAAGCAATTATTGAGATTTTGTTACCTGTAAGGAATTCTATTAAATTTGCTGAAGATATCAGGTCAGCAACTTCAGGAAGGGCATTCTGGCAAAATGAATTTTATGCGTTTATGGAAGTTCCCGCGCAAGAATCAAAAACGATTATTAGTGATTTACGATTTAGAAAAGGCCTTTCTTGGTAAGATTGATAAATGCGCCCGCCGGGAATTGAACCCGGGCCCTCAGGTTGGGAACCTGAGATTCTACCACTATACTACGAGCGCTTTTTTGATAATAAATAGTATATAAAGATAGTAAGATTTTCTAATTAAGTTTTTTCTGATTTGAATTTAATTTTGTGAAACCGGTTTTCTTCGCTTAAGTCATTTTAAAATCGATAGGGAATAAATTTTATTGCTTATTATAATGATTTTATTATACCTAATAAAGGGAATATTATATTTTTTAACTAATTTAAAAATGTAGTTGTAAATTATTCAGTTTTTACTTTTTTATCAAAATCATTATAAAAAGTAAACCAAAGTTTTATAAACGAGTTGTTTGTTTAGTTTAATGATTACCAAATTTATAAAAAATCAATGTATAATCAATTTCTTAACAAAATCCCGGGGTGGGGTTAAAATTTGACTAAACTAGTACTTGTTTTAGAAGATTTCACATCCAAATTAAATAATTTAAAGTCTAAAAGTGGGTATTTAATAAGTAAGATAGATCCTGAATTTAGTAAAGAATGCAATGAATGTAAAGAACTTATTGAAGAAGTAGGAGCTTCTTTTGAACAAATCACAATTGAAATAAATGCAAAAGAACTTCAACGTAAAATGGAAAGTGAGACTTTAAAAATTAGAGAATTCTACAAAAGTATTTTAGATGGAATTGTTAATGGTGTCTGGGTTGCAAATAAGGATGATAAAATATTTTATGCCAATAAAGGTATGGAAGCTATTGCTGGAATATCTGCCGATCTAATTGTTGGCGCCAGAGTTTTAAAAGATTTTCCAGAGAGTACATTGAAATATTTTAAGCCTTATTATCAAGAAGCTAAAGGTTCATTAAAAACAGTTTATTATGAAGCTGTACCTGTTGTAACACCCGCAGGCAGACAAAGCTATCAATCAGGATGGTTAATCCCACTAATTAAGGATGGTAATTATGATGGGATAATATGTACAGTTGAAGATGTCACTGAGCGCAAAAACTATGAGGAACAATTGAGAGAATCTAAGAAACAATTAGCTAAATTAAATAAAGAATTAGAGCTAAAAGTAGAAGAAAAGACAAAGGCATTAAAAGTATCGGAAAAGAGATATAAAGATGAACGGGACAATCTTCTCAACATTTTAAATTCTATGGAAGATGGTGTTTACATTATTAATCAACAATATGAGATTGAATATGTAAATCCATCACTTAAGAAAAATTTTGGGCCTATTGATAATAAAAAGTGTTATGAATACTTTCAAAATAATTCTGTACCCTGTTCTTTTTGCAAAAGCTTAGAAAAAACAGAGAACAAGACAAATAGATGGGAATGGGATAGCTCCATCACTCAAAAAATTTATGAACTTATAGTCACACCTTTAAAAAACTTAGATGGAAGTGACTCACGGTTAGTAATTTTTCATGACATAACAGATCGGAAAAAAGCAGAGATGTCTTTAAAAAGAAGCGAGAATTCATATAAGACTTTAACAGAAAATCTTCCATGTCTTGTTTATAGAGTCAATGTTAAAGAGAACAACCGAATGGATTTTTTTAATGACCTTCTTCAACCTATGACGGGATATTCTGTTGGAGAATTAACGCATGGTGAGGTATGTTCAATTGATCCTTTTATTTATCCGGGAGATAAAGAGAATGTAGTAAAAAATGTCAAGAAAGCAGTTGGAGAAAATCGCCCCTTTGAAGTCGAATATCGTTTAATGCATAAAAATGGATGCATTAAATGGTTGAATGAACGTGGTCGGCCTGTAATAGGTGATGATGGTGAATTACACTCAATTGATGGTGTTATCTTTGATATTACAGATCGAAAGAAAGCTGAAGAAAGAATACTATATCAAGCCAAACTAGTTGAGAGTGTTTCAGATGCAATAATTTCTTCTGATTTAGACTTTAATATTATTAGTTGGAATAAAGCAGCAGAAGCTACATATGGATGGAATACAAATGAAGTGATTGGAAAGAGGATTGCTGACATTATCAAAACAGAGTATATCTCTGAAAATGATGAAAAAGTTTTAAAAAATTTCATTGATAAAGGATTTTGGTCAGGAGAAATTATTCAAGAGCGAAAAAATGGTGAAAAAATTAGTATATTTTCCTCCGTAACTTTAATTAAAGATGAGCATGAGAATCCTATTGGTGCTGTGGCAATTAACCGCGATATTACTGAGCAGAAATTAGCAGAACAAAAATTAGATGAAGAAAGAAAAAAAGAAGAATTGTACCTTAATTTAGTTGAGGTGATCATTGTTGCCTTAGACAGAGAAGGGAATATTACACTTCTAAATAAAAAAGGTTATGATGAAGGAGAGCTAATAGGAAAGAATTGGTTTGAAAATTGTCTTCCACCAGACGATAGGGAAAGAGTTTTTGAATATTTTAAGAAACTCATGACCGGAGAAATTGATATAATTCCTTTCTACGAAAATCCAATTTATACAAAAAATGGAAATGAAAAGTTAATAGCATGGTCGGCCATTTTAATTAAGGACAATGACGGAAATTTAACCGGATTATTAAGTTCCGGACAAGATATTACTGAACGCAAAAAAGTAGAATTAGAGTTAATAGAATCTGAAAACCGATATAAGTATTTAGCTAAAGAATTAGAGATGATTTTGGATCACATTCCAGGAATCGTCGTCTATAAAGATACTGAAAATAATATTCTTCGCGTAAATAAATTCATGGCTGATGCTCATAATTTAAAAAAAGAAGATATGGAAGGTAAAAGTTCTTTTGAATTTTATCCATATGAGGAAGCGCAAGCGTACTGGGAGGATGATCTTGAAGTTATAGAAAGTAAAAAGCCAAAATTTAATATAATTGAACCCTGGGAAACACTGAAAGGCCGAAGATGGGTTAATACAAGCAAGATACCGTATATTGATGAAGAGAGTAATGTTAAAGGAATTATTGCGATTGCCACAGATATTACAGAAAGTAGAGAAGCAGAAGAAAAATTAAGAGAATCTGAAGAGAGATTAAAATATCTAGTATCATCTAGTCCGACAATGATTTACTCATCGAAAGCATCAGGAGATTTTGGGGCCACATTCATTAGTGAAAATGTGTATGAACAAACTGGATACACGCCTGAAAATTTTATAATAGATTTGGAATTTTGGCTAAGCAAAATTCATCCCAAAGATAAAGAAAGGGTTTTATTTGAACTCTCAGATTTACCTGAAAAAGAACATCTTATCTATGATTACCGCTTTAAGTTTAAAGACGGAACTTATCATTGGATGCGCGACGAAGTTAAGTTAGTTAAAGATGAAAACGGAAATCCGTTGGAAACTATTGGATCATGGATTGATATTACTGATCGTAAAATGGCAGAAGAAAGAATAAAAGAATCAGAGGAAAAATATCGCCACTTGTTCGAAAGTTCTCCTAATGCCATAATGTTAACTAGTAAAGAAGGAATAATAATAGACTGCAATATGGCAACTATTAAGATGTTTGGATATAATAAAGATGAGTTGATAGGTAAATATTACATCGACGTGGGAATCTTTACTCCAGATCAAGTTTCTTATTTTGTTAAGACATTTAAAAAGCTTCGACAAGGCATAGAGACTAAACCGTTTGAACTTAAAATTAGAAAACAAGACGGATCGCTTATGTGGGTAAATTATCAAAGTTCTATGGTAATTTTAGACGGACAGATATTAGTTGAGTCTATAGTACAAGATATCACAGAAAAGAAAAAAGCGGAAGATATGATAAAGGAAGAAATTAAGAAACTAAAGGAACTCGACCAAATTAAGAGTGAATTTATTGATAGAGCGTCTCATGAGTTAAAAACACCCCTTAATTCTATATATGGTGCTTCTACCTTCCTTTTAGATTATTATAAAGATTTTATCGACGATAAAGCCAAAGAACTTTTAGAAATAATTAAAAAGGGGGGAGAACGGTTGATTCAGTTAATTGAAGATTTACTAAATGTTTCACGATTAGAATCTGGAGAATTAGATTTGAAAATGCAAGGGGAAAATATTGTCAAAATCATATATGAATGTGTTAATGACCTAAATTATTTCGCAGAAAGACGGAAAATAAAATTTAATCTTGAAATCCAAGAAGATTTTTATTTGGAAGTAGATAAAATTAGATTTGAGCAAGTCATTGTTAATTTGATATCAAATGCTATCAAAAACACACTCCCTAATGGAGATATTCATATAAACTTACAAAAACACGAAGCTTCTGTGGATATTATAATAAAAGATACGGGAGTAGGATTTACTGAGGAAGAAAAAGAAAAAGTGTTCAAAAAATTTGGCAAGATTGAGAGATATGGAAAAGGTATGGATATAGACACTGAAGGTTCTGGCCTTGGACTATATATATCAAAGAGAATTGTGGAATTACATAACGGAAAGATTTGGATAGAATCTAAAGGGAGAAATCAAGGATCAAAAGTCATAGTAAAACTTCCTATTAGCGGGGACAGTTCTATTCTCTACTAAAAAATTTGATTAATTTAAATAATCAAAGAGAGCTTCAAAATCAGAGAAATTAAAGGGTTTTAATATAAAACCGTCGGCACCCGTTTCTTCCATTTTTTTAGAAACCTCTGATTCGGGGATTGCTGTTATATAAAAAACTGGAACATCTTTAAGATTTTCGTCAGATTTAATTTTTTGACAAATTTCATAGCCGCTCAGATCTGGAAGAATTATATCTAATAATACCAGCTTAGGTATAGAACGGTTTAATTCCTCTATTGCTCTATTCCCTGTGGTAACTCCTAAAGACGAATAGCCTTTTATTTCAAAAAAGTCCGCTAATACCATGCTTGTGGAATTATCATCTTCGACAATTAATATATCATATTGAGAAGCTTCAGGTTCTATGCCAGTTAAAAGTTCATTTATTTTATTTTCAAGAAATACACTTTGGGCATAAATTTCTTTAAGTCTTAATAAAATTTTAGAATCCAAATTCTCTGAATAATTCTCAAGAATAATCTGTGAAAAACCTTTAATTGAGGTTAATGGTTCCTTTAAATCGTGAGATAACTTAGAAAAATTTTCAATATAAGCAATTTTATCTTGAGAATCTATGTAAAAATTTACTGCTTTTCTAATTAAATTTGAAATGGTTGTAAGTTTTTTATCATCAACAAAATTTTCCCATTTTGTCTTCGTTTTACCTGCGACTAAAATGCCAATCCTTTTAATTTCTTCAGAATCTTTTTCATTTGCGGGAATAATTATTACCTTATTTAGTATTTTTTCTTTATATAAATTATTTTTTATTCATTTTTTAAGATTAATATTTTTTATATGAGTATTTTTTTTATCTATTTACTTATTTTTAGTTTAATATCGGATTACTTTATTATAAATTTCACTGTAATTAAATATTAAATTTTGCCGAAATAACCTTTAAAAACCTGTCAACAGTTTCAATTGAAGGTACAAAACATAATATACCATCTAACTCTAATTCTTCAATTTTTAATGTTGTTTCTATTGTAATTGTAAAATCTAGTTTTTGAGAATATTTCGCAATAATACAATTTGTTAACGCTGTAATATTATCTAGAGCTAAATCAGGAACATCTGGGATTAATTTAATTGATAATAAATTAGCTAAAGCACTCAAGTAATGGCCAGCTAAAATATTTCCAATCTCTAAAATAATACTTATTGAAAAATCATTTAAATCTTCAGCAACTCTTATTTTATCGGCATTCTCCTTTTTGAATTCAGTTAAGCTATTAATTATTCTAATAACTGATATTTTTGGATATATTTGTAATAATCTAATATCATTTTTTCCCTTAATTTTAGAAAGAATTCCAAAAACTTCGAGATCTTCAGCTCCCAATAGATAAGGCAGCTTCCAGAACGGTACTATGTCTATTGATGTTAAAGATATTTCAATCCTTCTATTTAATAACTGCGAAAGTGCCGTTATGGCATTTCCAGAGCCAATATTTCCAAGTTCTTTTAGTATATCGGTTTGTTCTGAGGTTAATTTAATCTCTTTATTATTAGAATAGTCCTGATTTGAATCGTTCATATCTTTGTTCACCTTTTTTTATTTTACAATAATTTTAAAACATACCTTTAAAATAGGGATTTCCAGTCATTTTTACGGAAACTGAAAAATTATAGGAATTAAATTCTATAATTCGACCTCTAAATCCACCAGTATCCTCTTTTATTAGTTTTATATTTAATTTTTTTAGTTCATTTTTAACTATTTTAACATTTCTCGCTCCAACTTCACAATCTTGATGTCTAAATATTTTCGCACCCCCTACAATAATTGCTACTAAGTTTTCTTTTCGTGCTCCATGATTTAATAATTCTTCTACTAAAAGTCTTACTGAGTGATCTGCATATTTATGGGGGTAAACCTCCGATTCTCTTTTTCTCGAATTTGGAACTAAAACATGAGACATACCGGCAATTTTAAGTTTTTTATCGTATATTATGGGAGCGACACATGATCCTAAACCATATATAACAATTTTTAGTTTAGAGCTAAACTTATTATTTGAATTGATTATTGCATAATGGGCTACAGGTAATAATAATTCACCTCTATCATTTGCTTGATAAATACGATCGTTGCGCTTTACCTCATCCATTCAGATTTAACCTCTTTCATTTTTTATATAAAATTTGAGGTGCTTTTAAGATATACATGGTTCCTCGAGTCAACTAGTCTTAAATTACATTCTGCCTTAAATAATGTTTCAGTTTTACCTATAATCAATAAACCTCCATAATTTAATCGGCTTTCAAGAATTTTTAGAAATTTATTCCTGTTTTCTCGATTGAAATAAATCAATAGGTACCTACAAAAAATTATATCATATCTTAAATTCTTTTTATGCTCTTTCGTTATATCCTCAACAATAAAGTTAATCTCTCTTTTGATTTCATCCTTAATAGCATATTTATAACCAATATAATCACTTGTTCTAGTAAAATAATTATGTTCATAATAATTGGATACTTCTTTCATTGATTCTTCAATATAGATACCTTTTCTTGCTTTTGAAATTGCTCCTTTATCTATATCTGAGGCAACAATAAAATAATTTGGAAAATTTGAAATTTGTTTCTTAAGATTGTCAAAAATCATAGCAATGGAATATGGTTCTTCTCCAGTCGCACACGGACATGACCAAATATTTATAGGCCTTTGGGATTTATATTTTAATTTCTGATATAATGTTGTTAATTTAAAATATGATAATTCTGATTGGCTATAATATCTTTTTAGGGGTTGAGGAGTAGTAAATTTTTTCCGTTGATTGGGACTCCTTTTTTTATCTTTACCATTTTTAGAATTTGAACGTTTTTTCTTTTTAGTTAATAGAGGATAATTAGGTCGTAAAGTTGGTCTTAAATCACTTAGAATAGATCTTTTATCAACTTCTAAACCATTTAAAAACAAAGTTTGAAAAAGATCAAAAACTTCCCAATTCCTAAAAAAACTCGAGTAATTGATGGTAAATGAAGCGATAAATTTCTTTATCTCTTCCTCTTTATTAGATATAATGTAATTATAATAAGAATCTAAAGTGAAACAATTCACTCGGATCATTCTAGCCTTAATTCTTCTAATAATGAAGTCTTTTCGATAATATTCCAAATTAAAACCAGTCTCATATTTTAGCAAATTAACTAATTGTTGATACGAATCTTGCTTTACTTCAATGTGGTCAAAGGTTATCATTCTTCATCTCTTACTTATATACTTATATAATAATACTAAGTCAAAAAGGTACTTGGATTATAATTTTATAAAAAATTGGAATAAAAACTCGATATAAAGAATCGTTTCGAATTTAAATCCATATAGATTGTTTACTCGTAAAATTTAGATAACGCATCTAATAAGTTTTGTAATGTCTCGAGGTTTGGTATAAATAAGAACCTCCCTGTAATTTTGAAGTCCTTAATTATCACGTTAGTGGTTATAACGAGTGATAATTTCTTAAGAATTCCAATCTCATCCCTTAATATGTCAAATAATTGAGTACCTGTATCTATACTCATGTCTGGTGGTTCGGTCATTAATCGTATTGCTAATAAATTGCCAATCGCACTGATATAATGACTACTTAAAATGTGGCCGAGTTCGCTCATAGCGCTTCGGTAAAGCTCTGGAAAATCTTGAACACTGTTAATTTTCTTTCTTAGGTCTATTTGTTTTTTATCTTTATCTTCTACTATGATTGATGTTAAATCTATGATATCTGAAATGTCAAAAATTGATAGGATCGTAGCTCTTGTCTTTCCTGTAATATTACTCCAAGCGACTAAAAGTTTTTCATTCGTTTTACTGATTTTATTAGCAAATTTATCTAACTCCACCATTTCAACTGCAGGTAT
>Ga0209976_10001443_pt1 | contig 13991 bp, 15 predicted proteins | sample SumtaG_FD_182806 | JGI IMG/M metagenome (GOLD analysis project Ga0209976, IMG submission 182806) | Deep subsurface microbial communities from Indian Ocean to uncover new lineages of life (NeLLi) - Sumatra_00157 metaG (SPAdes) (version 2) | ecosystem: Environmental > Aquatic > Marine > Oceanic >...
ATCCTGGTAACGGGACTGGTGAAAGTGCGGGTGGAAGAGGTCGACTCGGACCGGTCTTACCGCCGGGGAGTGGTGACGCCCCTGACGGAGTTCAGCCAGGTAACTGACGCGGAGCATAAACGGCAGAATATCCTGCGTCTCTTCCAATCAATGCTGGAGCAGGCCCAGGTGATCGGCAACCTGGAGATACTGCACGAGCCGAATATTCCCCTGCAAATGCTGGCCCACGTAATTATCAGCGCGTTGCCGATAGCCGCGGAGGAGAAACAGAAGCTGCTGGAGCTGCAGTCCCTGGAGCTGCGCATTGATATCCTGCTGAACTTCCTCGAAAGCGGTCTGCTCAGTATGGGTGCCATGGGGCCTTTCGAGCCGCTCCTGCCGACGCATCCGTGGTGGAATTGAGTTACGAGTTACGAGTTGCATGAACAGGGGACATAGGAGATAGACAAAATGAAAAAAATGCTACTCTTCTGCTGCTTGTTCCTCTGGTCCTGCCAAAGCGCTCCAACAGAAAGTGAACCAGGCACCTGGCAGGTTGTGCGTGAACCTTCAGAAGATGTTTATTACTCGTCGCTTCATTTTGCGGACCGGAACAATGGCTGGGCCGTGGGTGATTCCGGGACAATCATTCACACCGACAATGGCGGGAATACCTGGGAATATCAACAGAGCGGTACCCAGAACGATTTGCGGGATGTGCACTTCATCGACCGACAAACAGGCTGGGCAGCAGGTGCTGATAATACTCTCCTGCGCACGGACGATGGTGGCCAATCATGGCAATTACTGACCGTAAGCGGTGATACCGCGGGGTTCTTCTTCGCCATTTATTTTGCCGATGAGGAAACGGGCTGGGCTGTTTCGAGGGGAAGAGTTCTGCGTACTCTGGATGGCGGCACTACCTGGGAGGCGCAAGCCAGTTGGGAACGGGGCGGCAGCGCGATGATCTGTTTCGTGAACAGCCAAGTTGGATATGTGCGGCCGGCTATTGATACGCTTCTGTATAAAACCACGGATGGTGGTCAGCAGTGGAGCACACTTCCGATGAAGAGCCTGAGATGGGAGACAGATTTGTACTTTGTCGATAGTCAACATGGCTGGGTTTGCAATACCAAGGCGCCCAGTAGCTCCTGGCCGGACTATGCGAACGTTTTTGGTACCATCGATGGTGGTATTACATGGACATGTCTAGATACTCTGAAGGAGGTGCGCCACCTGAGCGCAATCTTTTTCGTGGACGATCAGCTGGGGTGGGTGGCAAGTCCAGACAAGATTTATCAGACCACCGATGGTGGAAACACGTGGGCCTGCCAGTTCAGTCCAGAAGATGTCTTTCTAGGTTTCCGAAACATCTTCTTTGTGGATGACACCTACGGCTGGGGGCTGGGCCTTTATGGGGGTATTCTTAAATACGTAGTACCCTGATTGAGAGCTTCAACTTCCTGCCAAAAACATATCAATAGTGGAATTAGGTTACGAGTTCCTAGTTTCGAGTTGCAGGTTTCTACGCTTGTAGTTTTGCTCATCTATCTTTAGTCCTAGTTTGCCCCCTGAATAGTATTACCTTCAAACCTGTAATGATTGGATTCAAGTAATGGCAAAGAGAACCACCGAACGGGGTCGGATATTGTGGGCCGATGATGAAATTGACCTGCTGAAGCCCCACGTTCTTTTCCTGGAGGAACAGGGTTATGAGGTGACCTCCGTATACTCCGGTGAGGATGCTCTCCACGAAGTGCGAAACGGCGAATTCAATCTGGTGCTCCTGGATGAGATGATGGACGGGATGGACGGCCTGCGCACCCTTCAGGAGATCAAGGCGGTGAACCCGGCCCTGCCCATCATAATGATTACCAAGAATGAAGAAGAATGGCTCATGGATGAGGCCATTGCCGCCAACATCGCCGGGTACCTGACCAAGCCGGTCAATCCCAGCCAGATCTTCATGGCCTGCAAGTCCATGCTGGAGCAGACCCGTATTCGTAGCGACAAGGCCACCAGCCGCTACCTGGAGGTTTTTCAGGAGCTGAGCCGGCGGGTGGAAATGACTGATACGCTGGAGGAGTGGATCGCCGTCTTCCAGGAGCTGACCGATTGGGACCTCGAGTTCGATAAGCACCGCGACCTGGGACTGGATCAACTGCTGTCTGAGCAGCACATCACCGCCAACCAGCGGTTCGGGCAATTCGCGGTGGATAACTACCGTCAGTGGCTGGATGCTGAGGAGGGGCCGGTGATGTCGCACCAGGTGCTGGACAACTTTGTGACACCCCACCTGGCAGCGGGCCGGCGGGTGGTATTCCTGGTAGTGGATTGTCTCCGCCTGGATCAATGGAAAGCCATGCGCCCCCTCCTGGAGAAATACTATGCCATAGAGGAAGCCGTGCATTTTTCCATCCTGCCCACTGCCACCCCTTATTCGCGGAACGCTATTTTCAGCGGACTGCTGCCGGATGAGCTGCCCGGACGTTATCCCGAGCAATGGCGGGATATGCGCCATGATGAGTCCAGCATGAACAAATTCGAGTTGGAGTTTCTGGAAGACTATCTCCGGCGGCGGAAGCTGGGAGAGGTTCAGGCGAAATACTTCAAGCTCATCACCGCTGATGAAGGGCAGCGCCTGCTGGCACATCTGCCGGAGTATCGCAGCACCAGGCTGCTGGCGCTGGTGGTGAACTTTGTGGATCTGCTGGCCCATCACCGCGCCGAAAGCGATGTCATCAAGGAAATCCTGCCCGATGAATCCGGGTACCGGGCCACTATCCGCTCCTGGCTGGAGAAATCGTGGCTGTACGAGCTCCTGGAAACCGTCGCAGAGTGGGAGGACACCACTATCGTTCTCACCAGCGACCATGGCAGTATCCGGGTGGAAAAGCCAACGCGTATTCTGGCCGATCGTCAGGCCTCGACAGGTGTGCGTTACAAATACGGCCGGAACCTGAACATCCCTGAAAAGGAAGGACTCAGCATCAAACGGCCCGCTGAATATCACCTGCCGGCGGAAGATGTGACCACCAACTACGTTATTGCCCGGAACCGCAACTTCTTCGTCTATCCCACCGATTACCACCGGTTCGTGAAGCGCTTTGAAGGAAGCTTCCAGCACGGAGGTATTTCGCTGGAAGAGATGGTGGTTCCCGTGGCGACCATGCGCTCCAGGAGCATCTAGTGGGAATATGTCACCGGCTATTACTATTGGATGGAGAGGTGCCCGCAGCCACAGCCCGGAGGAGACCCGGCGGGCTGGAGCGGAGTTCGCCGGTAATCTGAAGCCGGGAAATATAGTGGCTCTGCACGGCGAGCTCGGCAGCGGTAAAACCACCTTCGTCCAGGGAATGGCGGAAGGTATGGGGCTTGACGATCAGGTGTCTTCCCCCACCTTCGCTCTGGTCCATGAGCATGGTCAACCACCGGGACTCTACCACCTGGATTGTTACCGGGAGGTTTCCCTTGAGCGGTGGCGGCAGCTGGGGCTGGCCGAATACTTCTCCGGCGAGGCTATCTCGGTAATTGAATGGGCGGAAAACATCGCTCCGCTGCTGCCGGAAGAAACAATCCACCTAACCTTTTCCCACGGCCCTGGAAAGAACGAACGCACCATTGAGGTGCGGTCATGAGGCTTCTGGCACTTGAGACGGCCTATGATGTCTGCGGGGCAGCTCTGGTGAGTGATAGCGGGACAGAAGCTCTGGAGGAGCAGCTGGCACCCCGCCGCCACAACGAGGTCCTGGCCCCTGCCGTGGAGCGACTCCTGGCCGGGGCGGGTCGCCGGTTTGATGACCTGGACGGCATCGCCTTGTCAGCGGGGCCGGGCTCCTATACCGGCCTGCGGGTGGGAATGAGCTACGTCAAGGGGCTGGCTTTCGGTACCGGCCTGCCGGTCATCCCCGTGCCGACCCTGCCCAGCCTGTTGGAAGGGGAGAAAATTGACAGTCCCGACTGGGTGGCCACCTGGTCCCACGGCCGGAATGTCTATGCCGTACAACCGAAAGGCAATGCCTGGTGGGGCGAGGTACGTTTTATGGGCTGGGACGAATTCGCAAGGCTTGCTGAAGGGCAGTCCGTAGCGGGTTACCTGTTGGACCGCTTTCAACCCGGCCCATCCATCACTGTTCTTGAAACCTGTCCATCGGCGGCGAAAGTAGGTAAATTCGCTCTGGCGATGCGGCTTGAGCCAGCCTCTGACCTGGCAGCCCTGGTCCCAGATTATCACCATGAATATCAGGTAAGATTGTCAAACCATGCTCATTCGGGAAGCCCATAATCAGGATATTGACCAGCTCGTAGCTATTGAGGAGCTGTGCTACGACCAACCCTGGCTCCGTGAGGCCTTTGAAGAAGAGATTGAGCGGAATGATGATGCGGGTGTTGGCATAGTAGCCGAGGATGAGGGCCTGGTTGTCGGTTTTCTGACAGGAATGGCGGTAGTTGATGAGTTCCATCTGCATAACCTCGCGGTTCATCCCGACTTCCGCGGGCGAGGCATCGGCCGGAGCCTGCTCGAGGCAGCGGAATCCCTGTGCAGCCAGAGGGACTTTCGACGCATACTTCTGGAGGTAAGGGAGGATAACGAAGCGGCCAGGCAACTTTATTTAGGATTGGGATTTGAGGCTGCGGGCACTCGGAATGATTATTATGGTCCTGGCCAGAATGCCTATATGTACATCAAACATCTCGGATCGAAGTGAACGATGGCCTGGTTTCGGCGCAGCGCAAAGAAGATTCTCTCTACCGAAAGGAAGAGCCTGTCCGGTGACTTGTGGACCAAGTGCCCCGGCTGCAGTGAGTATATTTACCGAGAAGAGCTGGAGCGGTCCCGGTTTGTCTGTCCTACCTGCTCCCATCATTTCAGCATCAACTGCCGGAAGTACCTGGAACACCTTATGGACAATCCCAACGGTTTTACGGAACTGAACCCGAACCTGTCGTCCGTAGATCCCCTGGAATTCGAGGCCCGGAAGAAGTATTCGGATCAGTTGGCGGCCGCCCGGAAGAAGACCGGCCTTAAAGAGGCTGTATTGACCGTTACCGGAACGGTCGAGGGCTACCAGGTTGTGCTGGGCATAATGGATTTCAGTTTTATCGGCGGCAGCATGGGATCTGCGGTAGGGGAGAAGGTAGCGAGGGCTATTGATTATGCTCGCGAGTACCGTCTGCCGCTTATCATTATCTCCGCCTCGGGTGGAGCCCGCATGCAGGAAGCGGCCTTGAGCCTGATGCAGATGGCGAAGACCAGCGCCAAGCTCAGCCTGTTCTCCCAGTCAGGCGGTCTCTACATATCTGTTCTCACCGATCCCACAACGGGCGGTGTAACGGCCAGTTTCGCTATGCTGGGAGATATCATCCTGGCCGAGCCCGGGGCTCTCATCGGATTCGCCGGCGCCCGGGTGATCAAGCAGACCATCGGTGAGGAGCTGCCCGAGGGCTTCCAGCGGGCGGAGTTCCTCCAGGAGAAAGGCTTTGTGGACCATATCGTCCATCGCAGTGACCTGAAGAAAACCCTGGGACAGCTGATTGGATTTTTCGGCTATCCGAAAGGAACGCTGCGGAATGAGCAAGCCGCTGATCCTGATAAGTAACGACGACGGTATCCAGGCGGCTGGTCTGCGGGCGCTCTGTGAGGCCATGCTCTCCCTGGGGGAAGTAGTTGTCATGGCCCCCGAGGTGGAGCGGAGCGCGGCAGGGCATGCCATCACCCTTTCGGACCCGCTTAGGGTGAATGAAATAGACCTGGGTCTGGATAACATAATGGCTTATTCCTGCTCCGGAACCCCCGCTGACTGTGTCAAGCTGGCGATCCTGGCGGTTCTGCCCAGGCCGCCAAGTCTGGTAGTTTCCGGTATCAACCACGGCAGCAATACCGGTGTCAATGTGATCTACTCCGGCACCATATCAGCCGCTACGGAGGGAACAATCCTGGGCATCCCAAGCGCGGCCTTTTCCGTGGACTGCCGGGAATGCCCCGATTTCGGTCCGGCCAAGGAAATCGCCTGCCAGGTCGCCGGAAAAATCCTGCAGATGGGGCTGCCCAAAGGTACCCTCCTGAATGTAAACATTCCCAACCTGCCAGCTGAACAGCTGCTGTCTGGCAGTCCTAACGGACGGGGATATGCCCTCACGGTACATGGCAAGGCTATCTGGCAGGATCGGTACGATCGCCGGGTGGACCTGCGTGGTCGGGTATACTACTGGCTGGCAGGGCATAAGCAAGAGCGCCAGGAACCGCTCAATACCGATGATGAGACTTTGAAAGCCGGCAAGGTGAGCATCACACCACTGCACTATGATCTCACAGACCACAGCTACCTTGACGACCTTGCCAGGTGGGAGCTGTTCCAATCGGAGTAGCCAACCGTCAGACGGTGGCGATCCTGGACTTTGGATCTCAGTATACCAAGGTGATTGCCCGGCGGGTCCGCGATCATCACGTATACTCGGAAATCCTGCCCTCCAGCACCGCCGCGGAAACGCTGGCGGACGACCATATCGCCGCCATCGTTCTCTCCGGCGGCCCGGCCAGTGTGTTCGGTGAAGAAGCCCCTCAGCTGGATGCCGGAATCCTCGAGCTGAACAAACCCATTTTAGGCATCTGCTACGGCCTTCAGGCCTTGCTGCATCTCACCGGGGGCCGGGTCAGCTCCAGCCCCCGGGGTGAATACGGTCATGCAACACTGACTGTCCACGATGCGGGAGAGCTGTTTCAGGGATTACCCGATCGCATCCCGGTATGGATGAGCCACGGCGACCGGGTGGAGGAGCTGTCGCCCGAGTGGGAAGTACAGGCTCGGTCCGAGAATGGGGTCATCGCGGCGGTGCGGCACCTACACAGCCCGTTGTTCGGCACCCAGTTCCACCCGGAAGTGCAGCACACGCCCGGCGGGGGCACCATACTGGCCAACTTCCTGTTCACCATCGCTGGATGCAAACCCGACTGGACACCCACCCACTATCTGGAGGAGCTGACGGAGCGCATCAGCCGTGAGGTAGGCTCCGGGCGGGTGCTGTGCGCGCTCTCCGGCGGCGTTGACAGTTCAGTGGTAGGTACCCTCCTCACGCGGATCCTGGGAGACCGGGTAGTATGCGTATTTATCGATCACGGGCTCCTGCGCAAGAACGAAGCCGAGCAGGTGGAAGCCTCCCTGGGATCGGGTCTGGATCTGCGCATCCACCGGGCGGACTATTCCGAGCGGTTCCTGGCCGCACTGAAAGGGGTTGAAGACCCTGAGGAGAAGCGCAAGATCATCGGCAGGGAGTTCATCCAGGCCTTCGAGGAGGTGGCCCGGCAGGATGGGCCTTTCGAAGTTCTGGCTCAGGGGACCCTGTATCCCGACGTCATCGAATCCGGCGGCGTAACCGGCACGGCCCACACCATCAAGTCCCATCACAATGTTGGGGGGCTGCCCGAAAAGTTGAATTTCAAGCTGCTGGAACCACTGCGGGAGCTGTTCAAGGATGAGGTCCGCAACCTGGGACGTGAGCTGGGTCTGCCGGAGGATATCCTCCAGCGCCACCCCTTCCCGGGGCCGGGCCTGGCCGTGCGCATCGTGGGCGAGGTAACGCCGGAGCGGCTGCACCTGCTACGGGAAGCCGATTGGATCTACCAGGAAATCCTCAAGGAGACGGGCGAGTACCAGCGTATATGGCAGGCCCTGGCTGTGCTGGTGCCGGTGAAGACCGTGGGCGTTATGGGGGATCAGCGAACGTATGAGCACCTGCTGGCCCTGCGGGCGGTCACCAGCACCGACGGCATGACGGCCGACTGGTACCGGATGCCTTCGGAGGTGCTGAGCCTGTGCTCCAACCGCATCATCAATGAGGTGCGGGGCATCAACCGGGTGGTCTATGACATCAGCTCCAAACCCCCCAGCACTATCGAATGGGAATAGCCCGGATTGTACGGTATTGTTACCATTCATAGTTTTCAACCCACTGTTGAAGTCGAACACGGGTTCCGTATTCCCCTCGACAAAAGAATCAAGGGGAAGTAACTTTCATCCCCTTGGTGCAATCTCCGGACACTCATACAGGCTTGTCCCCGCAGGATGCCTCTGCGGGACCCGGTAACACCAGGCAATCGGACTGGTTTGATTTTACCCCCTTGCTGGGAGGAGTGCCCGTAAAAGCGATTCTAAGCCAGAGGAACAGCGATTATCAGGGAGTTTCTCTGGCCGACTACCGCAAGGTGCTGGCCGGCAAGCTGGGGCTGCCACTTCAGCGTATTGCCGTACCCCAGCAGGTTCACGGCAACCGGGTGGAAACAGCCCGTCCCGGCCATGTTCATCCAGAGACGGATGGACTATTTACTGACGATCCGGCGGTGATCCTGAGCCTGCAGGTGGCCGATTGCGCCCCGATCTTTTTCTACCACCGACCGACCGGTTTCCGGGGCCTGGTACATGCCGGTTGGCGCGGATTGGCCGCTGGTGTTCTCACTACCGCTACCGGATTCCTGCGGGCCCGGGGAGTGGATCTATGCCAGACGGATGTGGTTATCGGGCCGACCATCGAGATGGCCTGCTACGAGGTGGATTCCGCGGTAACGGAGCTGTTTTCGCCAACAGTATGGCAGCCAAATTCCAATGGGCGGTTTCAGCTGGACCTGTTGGCCGCAGTGCGGGAGCAACTCGTCGAGGCGGGCATTCCGGGAGCAAGGATTAACAGCGTGGATGTATGTACCAGGTGCGATTCCCGGTGCCACAGCTACCGGCGGGATGAAGAGCTGGCAGGGCGAATGGTGGCCTTCTTTTATATTGACAGGGGGATTGAAAAATGCAAAATGCAAACGTAACTAAACAATTAAACGATTAAACAAATAAACGATTAAACAAATAACATGGAGAATCTGAGCACTATTCTGTTAGGCATGATTCAGGGCGCCACGGAGTTTCTGCCCATCAGCAGTTCGGCTCACCTGGTGATCGCGCAGACTCTGCTGGATGTTCAGTCTCCCGGATTGCTGGTGGAGATCGTGCTGCACCTGGGCACGCTCATCAGCGTCCTGATATACTTCCGGCGCGATCTTATGCAGCTGGCGGGCGGATTTTTCCGCGCTGAAAATGATGGCACAGCGTCACGCCGGGAAGTCGGGTATCTGGCCCTGGCCACACTTCCCGCTGTAGTAGCAGCCCTGACACTTGGCGATACAGTGGAGGCGGCTTTTGATGATGCCGGCTTCACCGGATGGATGCTCCTGGTAACCACGGTGGTGCTGGCCTCGACGCGCTGGAGTGTCTCCAGCGAGGCGGCTGGGATGAGTTGGGCTTTTGCCCTGATCATGGGTACCGCCCAGGCCCTGGCTATTCTGCCCGGCATTTCCCGGGCCGGGATTACTATCGCCGCCGGCATGTGGCTGGGACTGGGAGGTAAGGCTTCGGCCCGTTTCGCCTTCCTCATGGCCATCCCTGCCATTTTGGGCGCCGGGATTTTCAAGCTACTGGACGTGATGGAGGGAGTAGCCCCATCCATACCTGGTTTAATGTCGGGATTTCTGGTTGCGGCCCTGGTGGGCTATGTTGTTATTGCCTGGCTGATGAATATTCTCCGCAAGGGTCAAATGCACTTTTTTGCCAGCTATACCCTGCTGGTTGGTATAATGGTTATTTTCTGGCTGTGATCCCGGCCAATCCGGAAGAATTTATGTACCTGATCATCGTTTCTGGGCCTCAATGTGTTAATCAATCGTTGGAGCTGCGGATATGAGTCCTGTTGCCATCGGGTTTATGGTCTATCTCATCATCATATTTGTGGTCGGGATTGCTACCGCCCACCTGAACAAATCGCTGCCGGATTACTTTCTGGCCGATCGCCGGCTGGGACCCTGGGTGGTGGCCTTCTCCGAGCGGGCCTCTGCCGAAAGCGGCTGGATGCTGCTGGGATTGACCGGCCTGGCCTATGTAACCGGTCTGGGCGACCCTTCCGGAACCAGAACGCAGCCGGCTCTCTGGACGGGTATCGGCTGCGTGACGGGAATCATCGCCACCTGGCTGCTGGTAACGCGGCGACTGCGAGAGGAGAGCGCGCGGTTGGGTGCCCTGACCGTGCCGCGCTTTTTCGAGCTGCGCTTTAGGGGCCGCGACGCTGCGATCCGGTTCATCGCTACCGGCATCATCGCTTTCTGTTTCACTTTTTATATTGCTGCCCAGTTTGATGCGGTCGGCAAGTCCCTCCAGCAGACCTTCGGCTGGGCGCATTTCGCCGGTGTGCTGCTGGGGGCGGCGATCATCGTGTTTTATACCGTCATGGGCGGATTTTTCGCCGTGGCCTGGACCGATTTCTTTCAGGGCTGGATCATGATCCTCACCCTGGTGCTGCTGCCGCTGGTCACCCTATTCCATCTGGGGGGCTGGGATGGCCTGGCCGACAAAATCGGCGCTATCGATCCCAACCTGTTGACCGCTACGGGGGGGCGTAGCGGTTGGCAGTTGCTGGCTGGTATCCTGGGCGGTTTTGGCATAGGGATTGGCTATCTGGGCCAGCCCCATCTCATGGCCCGTTACATGAGCATCCGCTCGGTGAAGGACATACGCATCGCTCGGCGTGTGGCCATAACCTGGAGCTGCTTTTCCTACAGTGGGGCGATCCTCATGGGGCTGGTGGCGCTGGCTTACTTCGGTGGAGGCTATTTCGATGACCCGGAGAGAATGATGCCCCAGTTGGCCATGTCCATTTTCCCGGCGTGGTTTGCGGGCATTCTCATCAGCGGGGCCCTGGCGGCTATGATGTCCACTGCTGATTCGCAGCTGCTGGTGACCACTTCCTCCGTTTCGGAAGATGTGTATCACGCATCCCTGAATCCTTCGGCCGAACAGAAGCACCTTCTGCGCGTTTCCCGGCTGGCGACTCTGGTTATCGGCCTTCTGGCCATCGGTTTGTCCCAGCTGCCCAGCTCCATTTTTGATAAGGTCCTGTTCGCCTGGGGTGGTCTGGGGGCCGCCTTCGGCCCGGCCCTCGTGCTTACCCTGTGGTGGCCGAAAACCACCCGCAATGGCGTTCTGGTGGGCATGCTGGTAGGGTTTTTCACCGTGATCATCTGGGATAACATACCCTGGGGCGGTCACCTCTATTCCCTGGTCCCCGGTTTTCTGGCAGCACTCCTGGCTGTGGTGGTAGTAAGCCTGGTGGAGCGTGGGGGTAAAGTGGCAACCATCAGGTCCAGGCAGGAATAACCCGCCGATGCCTGCTTTCAACGATACTATCCGAAAGGTAACGACTGGGACTATTGCGCCGGTTTACCTCCTGGCAGGCGGTGACGGATATCTGGAGGATTTTTTCATTGGTGAAGTGGCCAGGCACTTTCTCTCTGAAGGTTCCAGGAAACAGGTATTTTCCCTGGACGATGACCGGGCCGAGCAGGTCCTAGCCGAGCTGAACGCCTACGGTCTGTTCCAGGACCGGCAGCTCCTGGTAGTCCGCCAGGTACAGCGGATTAAGGGTGCTGTCAGGGAGGAATTGCTGACGTATATCGTAAATCCCAATCCCGACAAGTGTCTCCTGCTGGTCATGGAAGATTACCAGCCGACCAAGGGGCTGCAGAAAAGCCTGGCGAAATCTATACCAGTAGTGGATACCCGTCCGCCCTTCCCCGATACGCTGCGGTCACTGGCCAACTACTACGCCAAGCAGAAGGGATTCGTCCTGCGGTCAGACGCCCTGGAACTGCTCATCGACCTGATCGGCGATTCGGCCGGACATGTAATGAGCGAGCTGGATAAGCTCTTTACACAGATGGAGATGGGTGAGGCGGTGACCCGGGAGCTGGTTGAGGCCCAGGTGTGTCCGGACAGGTCCTTCCAGCTGTGGCATTTCCAAGAGGCGGTAGCGCGCCGGGAGACGGGCCAGTCCCTGAGAATATGCGTATCCCTGATGGAGTACGGTACACAATCCACACGGATTGTTGGGAGCCTCTCCACACTGTTCTGCCAGTTGCTGTTCATCCAGACCGGCACTAACATGGAGCGGGGCTATACCGGCCTGAATAAACTGGTGACCAAGCAGCTGCGGCCCATGCGCCGACTTTACACACCAGCTGAAACGACCCGGATTCTGCGGAAACTCCGGGCCACCGATGTGAGTTTGAAATCCACAAGTATAGCGTCGGACCAGATGTTGATTGCCCTGGTAGCCGGTATCTGCCGTGGTATAGGATAATGTCGCATCAGTTCACAGACGAAGAGTTAATAGCCCAATTCCAGGCCGGCAATGAGAATGCCTACCTGGAGATCGTGAAGCGATTCAAAGACCGACTGTTTGCTTTCGTCTACCGGTTTGTGGGAGATAGTGATCTTGCCGAAGACCTCGTGCAGGACACCCTGATAAAGGTCTATACCCACCGGCACGCTTACCGGGAGATCGCCCGCTTCTCGACCTGGATCTATACCATTGCCGGTAACCTGGCCCGGACGGAGCTCCGCAAGCGGAAGCGCCGCGCCACCTTCAGCATGAGCTCTCTTGGTATTGGTGAACGGGAATACGAGCTGCCATCAGAGGACTATGCTCCCACGAAAGCGTTGGAGAGCCGGCAGACCGAAAAACACATCCGCATCGCACTGGCCAAATTGCCCCTGCACTTCCGCACCGTGATTATTTTACGAGATGTGCAGGAACTTTCTTATGAAGAGATCAGTAAAATTATGAAAATTCCGCTTGGTACCGTTAAGTCCCGAGTGAACCGCGCGCGGCTAAGGCTTCAGGAAATGCTCTCAAACCTAAGGATTAAAGGGGGAAATCGCTCTGAATGAATTGTTCTCAGTTTCGTCATAAAATATCGCCCTATCTGGACTCTGATCTGTCGTTTACCGAACTGAAGAACTTTAAGGAGCACTCCGAGTCGTGCTCCTACTGTGTCGAACTGGTGTCAAATATGGAGAACATCAGGTCAGCTCTGGGAGTTGGCTTGGAGACCTCCCTGTCACCCGATTTCGTGCCCCGCCTGCAGGCGCGTCTCCGGGCAGAGATCAACCGCACGCCCTCGTGGTGGAGTCAGCTGACAACACCACGGATCAGGGGCTTCTCGCCGATCTCCTTGGGCGGACTGGCAGCTGCGGTCCTGGCGCTGCTGGTCATAGGAGTAAGCTTCCTCAGCCAGGAGTCGGCTCCTCTGGTTGACCCGCCCAAGAGCAGCCTGCACCAAAATCCGCCCGCTATGATGATACCCAATCCCGTCGGCACGTCCCAGCCCGCCAGCCCGCTGCTTACCACCACCCCCAATGATTCCAGCCTCAATCAACGCGACAGCTCCCGGCGGGACTTCTCCCGGCAGATAAAGTACGTCAACCAACCTCGAAGTGAGTAGGCAGGGCTGTTCCCCCAGGGAATCAAGACCCGCGCTGCCTGGAGACTAAAGGCAGGAAGTAAAGGCGTACGAAAGGAATAAGTCGAATGTAGGTGCCTCGCCGGGCTGCGTATTAAGGCACTGATCCTTTTGCGAGCAGAGGATATAGACAAACGGTATAGATAGTATTGAAAAGAAATTGGTGGAGGCGGCCTCGCCCGTTGTTTTGCCCGGTCAGGGCTACGGCCATAGGGGGGAGTCGAAGGCTCGCCGTAGGCGTTGCCTACTGGCTACGCCGAGGCCCCGCGTCCGAAAGCCTTTCCTTTAAACTGTGCAAGCTTCTCCGGTGGAAAATTGGCGATAAGCACTTCCTTATTCTTGCCCAACGTGGGGTGCTTCAACGCCTTTTCCCTTAAACGCGCCTCGCCAATCGAACCGTACTCTTCATAATAAACCAGATTCAGTGGACGACGATGCTTTGTACTCCGGCACTTCCCTAACTGATGCTCACTTAGGCGCCTTTTAATATCATTTGTGGAACCTGTGTATAGACCACCATCTTTGGATGAGCGGGGAATATATACGAAAGGCATGAGTGTAGGATATAGTTGGTGGAGGCGGGGGGAGTCGAACCCCCGTCCGAAAAGGGGACCCAGGCGGTATCTACGTGCGTAGACCGTTGGCAGTTCTCACCGCTTCATTGTCAACGGACAATCGCCGA
>Ga0209976_10001444_pt1 | contig 13985 bp, 14 predicted proteins | sample SumtaG_FD_182806 | JGI IMG/M metagenome (GOLD analysis project Ga0209976, IMG submission 182806) | Deep subsurface microbial communities from Indian Ocean to uncover new lineages of life (NeLLi) - Sumatra_00157 metaG (SPAdes) (version 2) | ecosystem: Environmental > Aquatic > Marine > Oceanic >...
CGATGTAGGTTGTACAGCATGCTTTGTGGTACAGAGCATCATCCCCACAATGTCACTCTCCTGAAAAGCATCAGTCCCGACAACTCCAGTTGCAACCTGACCGGTAATGACCATAATAGGAACAGAATCCATCATACAATCAGCGACTCCAGTCAATGTATTCGTTGCTCCTGGTCCGGAAGTGGTCATCACAAAACCAAGCTTACCGCTTGCCCGGGCATACCCACCGGCAGCAAATGCAGCACCCTGTTCATTTCTAACCTTTACAATCTTTATATCTTTGACATCTGACAGCTCATCAATAAACGGCATGATCGCACCTCCGGTATAACCGAATACGTACTCCGCCCCATAATCAACAAGCGCCTTGGCAAGGATATAGGAACCTGTCTTTTTCCTTTGCGTTTTTTTATTCATAGAGAGCTGGTTTTATTCTACCTGTCTTTTTCAGGTCCGTACGCATCATGATGCGTACCTACCGGATCTACATCTAAAACAAAAACCTCCCTTTCGGGAGGTCCCTTAATTCTTGTTGATGTTCTAAGACCCCCCCGCTAGATACGGATGTTAATGATAATGTTAACAATAAGGGATCTTTGATTCATAAGACTAATCTACTGATTATGTAACGTGATGGTGTATATCTTAACAAAAAAGATTTGGGCAAGTCAAGAAAAAAACCTCCCCGTTTCCGGAGAGGTTTTTCACACCTAGCATACAATCCTTAGCCTCCCCAAGAATGCCCCTCATCACGAATGATGATCACTCCTGAGAAATATAGGTGTTTATTAAAATAACTCTCATATTCTTATATTATAACCTATAATATCATTATACCATAGAAATCATTGTACTATCAATGAAAAATAAAAATCTCCTTTTTGGAGATATATGTACTAGGGAATACTTCTATTGGATTGAACCACCTTCTGCGGAAACCATAGTGAGGATAACAACAACGAAAAATGTAATTACTAAGAATGTAATGAGGGATGTTGTCAGTCGCTGCATTTTTTCTGTTAACTTATGTAATTCAAATTTTTGTTTCATAGTACCATTAGTGAAACTGTGGGGCATTTTACACCCCTGATAAAGCTTTGTCAAGATGTCTCTTTCATCTTTCGAAAAATATAATATATCGCCAATATTTATATGTATCATAAGAATGCACTTTGTTCGAATTCTAAAATAGGGTATAATGCAGAGAACATCAAGTAACAAAAGATCATGATTAGCATATCATATGGAATGAAGATTTACCTTTAGTACTGGTATCTAGTCTCGTATCTGTCGTTTCACTTTCATAAGTCTGATATCATTAGTGTTCTTCTCGGTTTGATCAGAGACTTCTTCTAATTTTGAATATCTGAGTTCGTGTTCCGTTGTTAGTTCATTTTTGATGCTAGCGACATCATCTTTCAGTTGAGAAATATCGACCCTCATAGGCCTTATACGTTTATCAAGCCTTACATCAATCATTTCTGCAACTTCAAGCTTGGTCGGGAAGTATTTGAACAGTTCCAGTAAGAAATCGCTAAATGCCCATTTAAGCCTCTTAGAAATGAGATTATTTATTTTTTGTAAATCTTGATTAGTAAGCACCATAGTATTGTAATATATTACTTTCAAGTTTAACAGAAGAAGAACTGTCAAGAATATATCTATAGATATAGAATGGATATTATATATTTTCTTAAGTAGACATGTAATTGTTGGTCAAGATATAATAATACGATATAATACACAGAAGATTAGTAGCAAGTATCTTTTCACAAATTGCTATTCATTGATCATTGTTAATTGAAGATTGGTTATTATTTCCGGAGGTGTGGCAGAGTGGTCGAATGCGCCGCTCTTGAAAAGCGGTAGACTCGTAAGGGTCTCAGAGGTTCGAATCCTCTCGCCTCCGCCAGACTAAGTAAAAGCTACGTATTGCTAGATCCTTATGATGAAAGAATACGGATGAGAACCTCTTCCGACGAAGTCGGAATCAGGTTTGCCTGCCTCGCCGTAGTTGAGCATAGCGAGACGAAGGCGGGAATCCTCTCGCCTCCGCCATTTACATAAATTTCTTGTGAACAGCCATCATGTCAAAAGCGTTTGTCGTGGGAGCTGGACTAACTAGAGCAAGTTATGGACTATCCCCACTTAGTACAGATTTCTTCCGTTTATTATCGGAGAGAAATAAAGATATATACGAAAGTATAAAGAGTGTACTACCAGAAGCGAAATACCCGGATTTGTTAGTGGTAAATATTGAGGACCTGCTATCAGATATGAATGCATTTAGTCCAACAATACAAGTACATCTTTACGGAAATATTTTAAAAGCCATATATCTATTAATTGCAGAAACAACTGAAAGTACTAGAGCTGGTATGAATAAGCATCTAGGAAGGGAAGATTATAATTCAGCACCAAAGATTGTTCAATCTTTAATAAATCATCCTTCTATTGATAATAAAGATTTCTTCCTTACACTAAATTATGACCTTGTTCTTGATAGGGAAGTACTTAAAAAGCAAAAATATATTAACTACGGACTTGATATAAATTTAGTTAAAAATATTGGGCGTTTTATGGTTAGTAATGAGAAGAGCCTCTCTGTTTATCATTTACATGGAACTCTAAACTGGGAAAAGAATGGGCAATCAAACTTAATTATTCACCCGGGAGCAATATTACCAAATCAAAAAGATCTAGACTCAGATATGTACATTGTTCCCCCTGGCTATAAGACAATAGAGAATGATACATATAAAAGAATCTGGAAAACAGCCAAGAATAGGCTTAAATCTGAGACAACAGAACTAGTAATAATTGGTTGTAGCCTAAATAAAGAGGATAAGGACTTAACGAATCTTATTAACGCATTCTTAGATAAAATAGGAGAGAAAGATAAGATTAAGGCAATAAAAATAATAGATCTTGATTCCAACTCAAAAAAAGATGTAGATTATACCCATCATAAACATATCAATCACCATGAAATTGGTATACTAACTTATATGAAAGGATTTGATCATGAAGCTATAGATTTTATATTCGATTATCAAATCTAGGTATTTTATTATTTGCGGGAATAAGTTTCATGGAGAATGGATTCCAGACCCATATGCTCCGCACTTCAAACTGAATCAAATTACTACCATGAAGTTATCAAGAAACAATTTCGAAAAAGTTTCCAAGTTCATTTTCAATAATGCTCGTGAACTCGATAAGCGATTATATTCCTTTTATTTCCAAAATGGATCATCTGAGGATGTCACTGAAAGCCTTGTACAATATCAAAATGAGGATGGAGGTTTTGGTCATGGGCTGGAACCAGATTTTAGGACTCCATCGTCATCACCAATTGCCACTACGCTTTCCATTCAATATTTGGAAAAGGTTGGAATCTCTAAGAAAAATAAGATCTTTAAAAAAGTGATGGATTATTTCTCAGCAAGTTTTTCACAGGAGCATGGAAAATGGAGACCTGTTCCAATGGATGTCAACAATTATCCGCATTCTCCATGGTGGCATCTTGATGAAAAATCTGGCCTATGTGCAATAGAGTATAGTTGGGAAAATCCGACAGTTGAAATTCTTGGATATTTACTTAAGTACCCAAATAACTTTCATCCTAAAAAACTTGAAGAGCTCATAGAAAAAGCAATAAATACGCTTTTAAAATACACGAACAAGATGGAGTCAGAGCATAGTTTGTATTGTTATGTGTCATTTTATACACATGCACCAGGTAAAATTCAAGATAAAATAAGATCAAAACTATCCGAACTGATTTTGGGCACTGTGAATACTAATCCAAATGATTGGGAAACAAAATACGTTCCTAAGCCACTTCAATTTGTTGATGATCCCAATTCACCTTTCTATTCAATACTAGTAGAACCGATAAACCAAAACTTGGACTTCTTGATCAGAGCGATTGAAGAGAGCGAAGCATGGTTTCCTACTTGGAAATGGACAAATTATAAGGATGAGTGGGAAAAGGCTAAAATCGAGTGGGCAGGAAAAATTGCAGTAGAGAACCTTTTAATCCTTAAAAGATTTTCAAGAATCGAGAATTAACTACTACCACCAACGGGTTTGGCTTCCCCAAGTCAAGCTATCTATAAAGCTGATTTCTCAGCTCTTTATGTTCATCATTAAACAAATAGTGACTACAAGAAGTACAGAAAAGAAAGATAGAGGTCAGAGTGCAAATGTTGTGAATGAAATTCTCAGTACCTCCATATAATCCTTTGATGAACCATTTTGTACGTGGTAGAATTATAATGTACTTTTTAATTCTTACATATATAAATGAATGGACAACAAGAAACTAAAACTAGATAAAGTATTTTTCCAAATTAACTATAAAAATGGATATACACTACTAAACAAAATTGGAACCCTTCTTAATTACTTTATTGAAGAAAAAGGATTATCTCCTCAAAACGTCAGAACGCAGAATGGGATAAACGCTGTTGGATTCAGTGAAGTTATGCCCGAATTCCGTGTTAATAGTACTAATATTTGGGGAGTACTTACCTCTCAAAAGAACCTTGAAGACCAACTGAAAATCTTTATTAAAGAGGCAAAAATTATTATACAAAAATTTGGCTTCAATAAATTCACAAGAGTGGGTATGAGAACACAATACATCTATGAATTTGCAGACGAAAAGGAAAAAACCCTTGCAGAAGGAAAACTAGGCATTATTCCTGGATATAAAACAACCGGAATAGAATTTGAAAACGATGACGACTTAAAGACTAAATCGGGTATATATCTTGTAGTTGAAACGAGTAATAAGGAAAATATAAAAGGATTTTTGCTAGATACAGATATTTTTATTGAAGGGGAATTTGAATATGAAGATGTTTTAAAGAAATTTAAAAATCTTATTGATTCAATCAACGATGGAAAAATTTTAAAAATTGTAAACTCCATAATAGAAAAATAACAAATGAAGGATATTTTAGAGAATGTAAAAAATTTCTTTCAAAATATTACAGACAAAAAGGAAAAATGGTCTGTTGCGCATAATTCCTTGGCATTTTCATTTATCGTCTTAATTTCAATAGCAGTAATATCTAACCACTGGCTAGCTATTGGATTAGCTATTTTTTCATTTCTTTTTTTTATTATTAGCTTGTTTGTGCTTTTTGTCTTTTCAAAGAGTGATAAAGAAGGTTCTTTAAAAAATGAAAACCGTGAAAAAGCAACTGTTAGATTTTATGAATTTGGTGAAAGTATGATAAAACATAATTGTCCAGGGAGACTTGTTGATGGAAACAAATCACTTGAACTATACGGACAAGAGATAAAAACGGATTCCTCTCAAGATCTTTTATCACAACAGGGACTATCTAAAGATGAATTTGCATCTGGAGTTACAATCTCAAGTATGTCTCTCCCTGCATCTGAAAATAATAATTTAAATGCTTCTCCAAACTCTTTTTCAAAAGAATTCAAGGGGTTGCCCATTATTGATAATAGCGATCTATCTGATGATTCAGAAGGATGATAATTCCAACTTCCTCCCAAACTCTCCATCTCTTAACACTGAACAAGAATCCTTCCACAAGATTCCCTTCAATTTACCCACAATTATTGAAATACACCAAAAAGTATGCGAAAATCCGCATAGATTTGAAATATTAGTCTTAATATCATACCTTAATCTATAATCAACCATGACTAAAAAAGATAATAATTTATTCCCATGTCCCTCATGCGGTTTCCTCGTTTATTCAGAACCTCCTGGAAGTTATGAGATATGCATTATTTGTAACTGGGAAAATGACCATGTACAACTAACATATCCTGGTATGCGTGGCGGTGCCAATAAAGGGAGTTTAAAAGAGTATCAAGATAGTATATTAAAGGAAATTCCAGCGAACATTAAAAAGTATAAAGGTAAAAAAAGAGATCCCAAGTGGCGCCCGTTAAGAGACGATGAAGTTATTGATTCACCAAAAGGAACTGGAAGAGAGTACTTTCATGCAGCAGCTAAAGATTCGCCGGATTACTATTGGCAAAGCAAACGGAATGATTAGTATCAACTTAATAGTTTTATCTTTCTTTGGCTTTTATACAAAAGACTCCACGTAAAATTTATACTCCCTCCAATGATGACTTAGCACGAATTGATAAAATTAAGAAAGTGTGCGAAACTTCTTGTAACATGAAAGTAATCTTTATCGCTCCAAAAGCGAACTTACCACAAAAGCTGATCGAAAAAATAGAGAAATTAGCAGAAGTACACTTTTTCGAAGATGATCCAGTTGATATTAGCAAAATCGATCTTCTTAAGGAAAAAGGAGAAAAAATTCTCTGTCCATTTCCAGAACCTATGGCGTGGAAATTTCCAAATGAATTCATAAAGGACATTCCAGATCTAAAAGCAATTTGCCTCTCAACTACTAGTTTCAATTGGGTTGATGGGAAACTGGCAAGAAGTCTTAATGTACACCTGACGAATGTTCCGAATCCACCAAATGCTGTTGCAGAAGGTGCTATTTCTATGATGCTTGTTGTTGCTCGTAGATATGCTTTATTTATAAAAGGAGAAACATTTGAGTTTATTCCAGAGAATTATTTGCTTGAAGTCAAAGGAAAGACATTGGGAATCATAGGACTTGGGAGAATCGGAAGAAGAATAGCTGAACTAGGCAATGCCCTTGGAATGAATGTTGTGTATTGGTCAAAAAGCTCAAGAAATAAGAAATATCAATATCTTGATCTCGATGATCTACTCAAGAAATCAGACTTTGTTTTTCCATGTATTGCTCTAAATGAAGAGACAAGAAATTTCGTTTCAAGAAAAAAGATAGATGTAATGAAACCAACTGCCTCATTGATTCTTATTACCCCTAATGATATTGTTGATATTGACTATCTAATTACCAAAGTCGCAAATCACAAACTATTCGGTTGCGCCTTTCAGGAAGATGAAAAACCACTATCCGAGTTTAAAGGTAATGTGTTTACTACTCCAAGAAACAACTGGTATACAAAAGAAACCGTTGATGAAAAAATGAAAATATGGATAGATAATATTATTGGAGCTATAAAAAATAAACCAATACATTTAGTTAATTAATCGGAGAAAATTTTATGAGTATTCACATATAATCGACTAATACTATGAATAAGTTACAAAAAGATGGACCAGAAAAAGTTGTATACAAAGGCAAAATATTTAAAGTTGTAAAACAACCTATGAAAGCGGGTAAAGAGAAGATTATTTTCGAGATTGTACGCAGATCACCTGGAACTCGTTTAATTATTGTAAAGGATAATCAAATGTTGATAGCTAAAGAATTTCGCACTGAATTGAATGATTATGATTATCGCCTGCCTGGAGGAAAAGTTTTCAACACACTAGATGAATATGAAGAAGCATTGGATCAGAATATATTGCCTTTTGCTATTGAGGCAGCAAAACGTGAATGTAAAGAAGAAGCTGGACTGATTGCTAAAAACATTAAGCATTTTTCAACTACAAAATCTGGAGCAACAGTTATGTGGGATCTTATATATTTTATTGTTGATGAGTTCGAAGAAAGTGAGAATGGACAAGAACTTGGAACAGGTGAAGTAATAGATATAGAATGGCTTTCTTTTAAAGAAATAAAAAAATTATGCAAGAAAGGACTCATCAAAGAAGATAGGACATTAGGTGTCTTATTTAAGTTCTTCCTGCAATATCCTGCCAAATACATCAAATAGCAAAGGATATGAGGTTATCTCGTCAAGCTGGATCACCCAAATCCCGTAAAAAATGTTAAAATGAACAATGTGTCTGCGGGAATTCCCATATATCGAAACGTTTTACGAAATCGAAAATTTATCAGATATTGAAAATTCTATGGATACCAGAAAACATTTTCCGAACTACGAATCACAGATATAAAATATATTTATTTGACAAATCTGCATCAAGACAATTATTATCAATAACAATATATTTATTAACATCAACCATGAATAAAAAAATAGCTCAATGGATATGGCTGATCATTATCATTCTCTTTATAAGTATGGAAGTGTATCATATTGCACGTGGTAATTATGATGATGTTGCTACTAGTCTTTTAACTGTAATAGCAGTACTTTCAATATTTGGCGTTTACTACCTTTTGAGAGTACGAAAGTAGTTTATAAAAAAAGAGTACCTTAAAGGCTCGTATGTAATTCAAGCACCTCAAGAAGAAGAACAAAAGCAATAACTTTATAAATCATATATTACATAAACAATACATTCATCATACTGTCCATACTGATACTTATCGCAATCGTTACACTTATGTGGTACGTCAGTAGACATAAGATAGGAAACAAGTTAACGACATTTGCTGCTATTGCTTTTGCCTTCATCATTGCAGGAATAATTTATAGCGAGAACAGAACTATTGGTTATAGCCTCCTAGGAATCGGTGTTGCATTTGCTTTTATGGACATAGTTCAAAAATTGTAACGTTATTATAAAAAATACATCAATGTTTTTTCATTAGGTATATATTAATAAAAGAATCTATTTTACTAATCTCGAATATCGAAATTCTAAATCCTAAACCCAGCTTCGCCGGAGGCTACGCCGAGGCGAGCAAATCCCAATACAGAAATTTCAATTCTTCAAACAGATGTTTTAATTTTTAGGAATGTTGAGTAATTCGAATTTGCTTGCCTTGTCGTAGTATTGTTAAAGTATTAGCGATAATTGACAAAAACGGACGGAGACAGGTTTCGATATTAGATATTCTCATTTCGCCTGCCCGCCGTAGTGCACGACACGCAGGCATGTATTTAAGACGAAGTCTCCTCGAACACTACCAATCCTATCTTTAATCCTGTATTATAGATGATCCTTCTATTTTTTTGATATAATAATATACAATTATAATTTCTATGCCAGAACAGACAAAAACCATAACACAATCAGAAACAAGACCCGGGGTTGATTATACAGAACAACTAAGAGCAATGGGTCTTGAGCAGACTGCAATGCTACTGGGTAAAGACGGATACCTTGGAGAAGCATATGTGAGATTTCTCGATGGAAGACTTGCACCCTTTATTTCAACACTTGACAACACAATCATAAAAGCACTTCAGGATGAAGGGACCATCTTAATGATGGCTATCAATATGGGTATGGGGCATGTTCGTGCACTGACACCTCCTTTTTGGCTAGGTCAATCACTCGGGATACCAGTAGATAGGGTCTTATTTGGAGATATGAATGAACCTAAAATAGAAAGACATATTACAGGATTTATCAGAAACGTTGTTGAGACTGGGGTAAGAATGTACGAAGAAGAGTGTGTATTAGATGCTCAACGAACAAATATGACTAACGCAATACTTGAAAAAGATACCGACGGAGTCAATACGTGGTTCTACCGTAATCTTGTTGAGCTTGTATTTGCCCTCGCAAATGGGAAGATACCTTTTACTGAAAAAGATCGACATCAAGCTATAATGGGTATGTTTTCCTCGTTTGAAGGTAAAAGCCACCTTCACAACTTCTTTTTACGATTAGCCTTCGGAGGTTATATAGAAGGTCTTCTTGAAAATCTCGATGTTAATAAATTACTTATAACACACCCTTTACTAGGGGTAATCGTATCCGCAGACGGCATACATGAAAGATATCAATCAGAGGTAGTCGGAACTGATGGCTTAGTTGCTTCTGCATGGTTATCGGATATACCCCTATTCGTTGAAACACAAGAAGCTCTCGCTCATTTGGTAGAACACTGGGGAGAAAAAGCTAAAAATCTTGTTTCTGTAATGGATGGGTTTGTGAGCCACCTTGCCTCATTGCGAGCTGAGGACCTATTCATAAAAAGAAGAGAAAATCTGGTAAAAGGAATCAGTCCTATTATGTTACTTACTGCAAGCGGAGTTGCTCCAGTACAGGAAGAAGCATTTAAATACTTTATTGCAGAAAATGCAGATAAAATTCGGAAAGGAGAATTACGAGTTGTGATACAAGCAGGTTTTGGGGATGTTGGGAAATTACTCAATAATAACCTTAATGAATTTATTGAAGGACTGGGATTGTCTGATAGAATTCTTTTACATTGGCATCCAACATTGACCGGTGCAGTAGAGTTTGTAGAGGCTATCACGTGGGAAGAGTCTCCGATATATCTCGTCACAAAAGGTGGAGAGATGGCTCGAGTTGCAGTTGCACTTGGCATTCCGCATTTTGTAACAGGAACTGTGAGTGAGCATGAGGTATATAACGTGCGATTAGCGCTTGAGCAAGATGCTCCAGTTATTTTACTTCCCCATATTGCAAAATCTATAGAACAAGAAGTTGCAACAGTCGCAACAACAAAATCAACGGGTAAAAGTATTTTAAGCACCTACCTCCAACCAGGGTTCTTTCTCGAGCAACATCTTGCTAAAGATATGAATGATGCTCTTGATCTAGCACGAGATTTCTATCTTCATGGGAAGCTTCCGACAACGAACCGAGATGCATGCTGGAGAGTCCTGCAGAATCTGGTCCATAGTAAGGGGGTGGCTTCATCGTAAAAATTTGTGGTATATTGATAACGTGAATCTATTATATTTTTTAATTTTTCTCTAAACTAGTGTATACTGATATATGTCATGTACTTTATTTCTTAATAATGCATCAATGAAGAAGCAACCAGTAGAGGCGAAAGTCACAGAAAAACCTACAACTCCCCAAATAGACCTTGATATCGTAAAAGTAGTTCTGATAAGCGTAATGATATATTTTTCTATCTATCCTACTTCTGTTCTTCTATCATAATACATAGAAATAGGTACAATGATAGTGAAATATTTCAAAATTTGAATGTTACATGGTTTTATGGTTGCATGGCTAAATGCTAATTGTTCATTCCTTTTCCCCTTCACCCCTTCCTCCTTGTATCGTTGCCTGTCCGCGATTCGACTGAGTTTATGAATAAAAAGATTATTATTGGAGTGCTCATCGAAGTCCTCTGGCTGGAATAATTGGCTTTTTCCTCTCATTTATATTACATTATTACCATATCAAATACTTTTCAGCTATATACTCATGGATCAAGTAACACAACCGACTCAAGTGCAAAATCCGCCACAACAAAACCCATCATCAGTTAACCAAGTACCACAGATGCAGAAGTCTCAACCCGACCAAAAAGCTAAGGAAAAAAGTAAATCAATGAAAAAGATATTTTGCTTTCTCATACTGGGATTCCTCTTTCTTATTATAGTAATCGCAGGGATTTATGGTGTTTCAAGGCTGATGCAATCCGAAAACAAATGGGTTTGTGTAGACGGAGAGTGGGTTAAAGAGGGAAATCCAGAAGGGCCAAAACCAACAACAACATGTGACGATGGAAATGGAACAGATGAGACTCCTGCAAATGGAGAACTCGATCTCGATAAACCGCTTCCCGAAGGTCCAGCAGGTGAACTCGAAACGTATGAGTTGGGGGCGCTTAAAATATCAACGTATAATCCAGTTACCATAACAGCTCTTGAAACAAGCACGAATCTGTATTTTGAGGTTGAAAATACCGAAAATGAGAAAGTAACACTTACATACATCCCCCTAACTCAAGATAGTAATGAAGAAGGGGTATTCCAACATCTCTTCTGGCTTTTTGACGAAAGTGTATCAATCCTTGGTTCTCAAAAGAAAACCCTTGAATTTGTTGCAGCTCCTTCACAAGGAGGAGGTGGTTCTGTCCCGTTTACCTTTGAAACAAGTAATAACGAAGAAATCACTATTGAGTTAAAAGTGAATACTGCTCAATTCGTCAGTTTTAATGAGTTACCAAAAACAGCGGTAATTACCGGTAAAGTATATGACGCCATTGGAGCACCTATAGACCAAGCAGAGGTAGAACTCTCCTTTTACAATGCATATGAGCGAACTATCGAGAAAACTGATCAAAGTGGTAAATATACATTTACTATTCCATCAGTAGATGATATAGAAGCAGCTTTGGGAGAGAGGACTCGTCCCTATGACTCATTAGGGTATTACTTAAATATTAAAAAGGAAGGCTATGAACTTGGATATGTAGATGATATCAGCCCAAATCGAGCGGAAACTGAAACAATTGATTTTAATCTTGATCCATTTGTTGATGATATCGAATACAGCCTTATCGGAAGTCATGAGGCAAGTGAAGTTTTTGGATATTGGTGGTTAATGCCAGTAAATAACTTTAACCTCTTAACTGCTGTCCAGGGAAGACACCCTCCGGAACTAAACAAAGAGGGTTATATTCTCGCAGTGGACAATAAAGGAAACGAGCAGTGGCGGATAGAAACAAATGATGAATGCTGGGGATTTGACGTATCGCCTGCAGGACTCATCGCAGCAGCATGTCATGACGGGACAGTGTATGTTGTAAATAGTACCGGATCAATTCTTTGGCAAAAAGATGTTGGTGGACAAGCACGGGAGATAGAATTCTCCAATGCTGGTGATAAAGTTATCGTTGGTCCATACCGAGCTGGAAATAATCAATCAGATTTCGCCCTCTTAGAGTCAGAAGACGGATCAATCATTTGGAGCGGTCCTAATAATGATGAATGGTTGAGAAATTCACGATTTTCAAGTGATGATCAACGTATCGTGTTTGGTATGAGTGGTGGAAGACTGCTCTCATACACCATACAAGGCGATAAGATCTATGAACGATTCATCGGAGAATTCCCTATGGTACTTGAGATAGATGATACCTATAACATATACGCAGCTGGGAAAAATAGGGAACTCTTTAGTTATGATTTACTCGGAGCACTAAGGTGGAGAAAAGCTATCCCCAATCATGTGGTAACAGCAGGTAGTGATAACATGTCTGATGACGGAAAAATCATTGTCATGGGAACAGTAGGTGCACATGTATATGCATTTAATCCAGATGGTGAGATACTTTGGCAACAACACATTAAAGGAGAATTACAAGGGCATAATGCGCTTGATGTCACACCAGACGGGAACTACATTGCAGTTGGATCAGCAGGAACACAGGACGGTGGATGGCTTCAGGTTTTTCACAAAAGTGGAAACCTATTATGGGAAAAACAGTTTGAAGACTTGCGAGATCCAGATAAGCTTGATTACACTTATGATCATAACCAATCAGGAGCAATTACCGTAGCAATTTCAGATGATGCAGAATATGTTGCAGCAGGATATGGAGATAGTACAATTAGAATATTCAAACAAGAATGACCTGTTACATGGTCAAATGGTTACATGGTTAATTGCTGGTTGCTAGTATCTAATAGTTAGTTGTTAGTATTGAATAGCAATATTCGTTGTTGAGTTTTTAGTTGTGGTTTTGCCTGCCCGCAGAAGTCCTGAGTAGAATCGAAGGACGTAGGAGGGATATTTAATCCTAGATTTTTGATTTTTTATGAATATCTGTATCACCGGTGCTAGCCGCGGTATCGGCTTAGCTATAGCAAAGCGGTTAAACACGAAAGGAACCAAACTCTTTCTTTCTGCTACAAAGCTATCTTCTTTCCGATCAAAACACACTCAAAGCTGCATTCCATGTGGATGCGATCTTGCAACTATGCAGGGTGTAGATTTATTTGCAAGCGTCATTAAAAAACATACAAGAAGGCTCGATGTGTTGGTAAATAATGTCGGCGTATTTATAGCAAAAAAGTTCGAGAACTATACTGACAATGACATAATAAAGCTTGTGAATCTCAACCTTACTTCCCATATACTATTAACAAAAAAACTTCTCCCACTCCTTGAGGTAAGCAAAAATCCTCGCATCATATTTATCTCTTCAATGGCAGCAAAATCGGCAATAAATGGAGAAAGTATCTATAGCGCAACAAAGGCAGGAATTACGAATTTCTCTAATGTACTACGAAACGAACTCGGAGAAAAGATGAGAATATCCACGATTCACTCCTGGGGGGTCAATACTTGGGGTGCAAAGCCAAGCGAAATATTACTGAAACCAGATCACATTGCACAGACGGTAGAA